>ERZ1740052.704-NODE-704-length-11170-cov-13.787224_pt1 | contig 11170 bp, 11 predicted proteins | sample MGYA00581750_ERZ1740052 | MGnify/ENA primary metagenome ERZ1740052 (study PRJEB43018, sample SAMN04849743) | marine metagenome | isolation source: floating plastic debris | place: Pacific Ocean | collected 2008-08-30 | study: EMG produced TPA metagenomics... | reverse complement strand
AACCTGGGATATAGGCGTTACCAACCTGGGATATAGGCGTTACCAACCTGGGATATAGGCGTTACCAACCTGGGATATAGGCGTTACCAACCAAACCTGTAAGTAGTTGATTAAACTAGAGAAAATAAGCCAAAAAAAACGCTAATTATTCTTTAATTATCTTTAATCTATCTAGAGAGAGGAAAAGAAAAGATTTTTTTGGAATTTATCAATGATAGAATTTTTTTTTAAGTTGCAATTTTGAAAGGATTGATAGAAAGTTAGGTTGAAGAATTATTTGAAATTTTAACGGAAATAAGGTGAGTGATTTTGATTTGGAGTCTTCTCACTCACCACAAACAATAAGGTCTTGTATGCAAGATGATGATAGCAAAATAATTAGAATTAAAAAAGAACAACTTGTACCCAAAGAGTTGAATATTGACTTTGGTTGTTTCTTTTACCCAAATGAAAAAAAAATATATACACAAGTTAGAACGTTTACTAGAAAAGTAATAGATAAAGATGGAAACATAAGAGAGGCTAGTGCGACTATTAACCCTGCACCTAAGAATAGTTCAGGGAGAGAACTTGGAATACTAAACACATTTGATGAAAGAATTCTCTACTCATCTTTTGCATTGTTTTTCAAATACAAACAGCCAGACCTTTGTGTATTCTCGTCCAGAGAAATCACAGAAATACTTGATACGGAATGGTCAGGACAAAAAGGAAAAGCTATTACAGATTCTTTCTTTCGACTAGCAACCTGTTTTATAGTTTGGGAAGAGTCTTTTTATTTAAAAAAAGAAAACCGATGGATTACAATAAAAAAACCATTTACTTTTTTAAGTGACATAGAAATTCGCTCAAACAAAGAAGAGGGAATTGGGTCAGCAGTTTCAAGTTTTAAAATTAATGAACACATTTTAAAAAATTTTAAAAACTATCATTCCAGACCTACAAGTTTTTCAAATATTAAATCTTTCAAATCTTCGCTTGCTCAATCAGTTTATAACATTCTTGAAAAGAGTTTGTTCTGTACGAATGATTATTCGATATCCAGCAAAAAACTACTCTTAGATGATATTCAATTAATTGGAAGTTCTTACAAGCAAAAAAAACATAGAGTCCAAAGACTAAAAAAAATAATTCCAGAACTAATCGGACTGAAACTACCTTACGGCGAAACAATTACGGAAGTTTTTATTGAAGAAGGTGAGAACGGCGATGCAATTTTTAGAGTTAGGCGAACCGGAGCCAAAAACCTAAACGGTAAGATTTTAAAAACCACAGACCACAAAAAGAAATCCGGCGAGAATAAAACAGAAATTCCAAGTGACGTTCGGAAAGTCATTGCAAAATTTAGCGACCACTTCGGACTAGAACATTCCATCAAAGATACTCCACCGACCGTAGTTCAGTATGCTCAAGAGTGCATTGAGCAATACGGACTTAAAGCGGTTCTTTTCGCAATCGGACACGCCAAAGCAAATCCTATCCAAAAGAACTACTCCCCGAAAACTTTCAAGGGACTACAAAGAAATATTCCGCGAGGCGTTGAAGCTTACAAAGCACAATTGCAAGTAAACGAACGCAAGCAAGAAGTTACCAAGCAACACAAGCAATCTACACGAGAGCTAAACTTACGAGAGCTAAAAACTAAATACGGGTTTAATTACAACGAGTACGTTTTGGCAACATTAGAAAACATCCAACTGAGCAATCCGAAGGTCTACAAAGATTTTCTCAATTACGAAACGAATAAGCTTTTACAACAAACCTCAAAATTCAAATATTCCGAAGACATTGAAAGAATTAAAAAACATTTCAATCGAACTGAAACCCACGTACAAAGGATTCGGGAATTCTTCAACAGCAACTCAGAATACGATATTCAAATTTCAAGTTTTGAAGGATGGTACGAATATCAAAAATTAAGAAATGCCACTGCAAATGATTCTATAAAAAATCAACAAATCGACTCAACGACTCAAGAACCAAAAACTACTCAACTCAGTGAAGATATGGGGGAATACTCAGGCATATATCAAACTGAGGCAGAGGGAATGAACATAGAACCCCCTGAGAGCGACGCTAAGGGGTCAAATTCCAGCGAAAATATAAAATCTATAGTTTCTTATGCTTGGAAAAAGAGGAGGTTTAGAAGCTAAATATGGACGTTTAAAAGGGGTGTCTACATTGAAGTGAATTTGAAGAGTTAGAGAGATAGTTGCAATTGAAAAATCAAGGGTAACTAAAAACAACCTAATTTTAGCAAAAATTCCAAGTTTTTATAAGTACTTCAATGCGCTTTTTAATTGAATTCCTAGGCTTAAAAAACACTAACTTTTTCTTAGCCATGAAATCTTGCGAATAGTTAGAATTTAAGAGACTTCACGGAATTAATCACCTGGAGAATATTTAACTCGGATTGATGCATCACTAAAACCAAAAAATTTTAGCACTAACTGTATAGAATGATAGAAATTAAAAAAGTTTTTCTAGCAATTTCATTTATAACCACCCTTAAATTTTCGTGGTTTAATATCGCACCAGCGAATAGGTTTAAGACCGCCTGCCTTTCGTTTCTTGTTAACTTCCAAATAAAGTTTCCAGCGCTGGTCGCCTACACCACTAAAATAAAAAGGGGAAATACTTTTCAGCCAACTTGTGACACGCCCGTGATTGTGGAGCATTATTTCCCGCGTGTATTTCTTAATAGCCGTCATCCTCCGTTCGGTAATATGTATACGTGGCTTATGGTTCTTAAAACTTACTTTATAACCACTATACAAAATCGCACTTTCGTGGAGTGACTTTGAATCGAGTTTATCAAACGCCTCGTGAATTCCGTCTGTTGCAAGAAGTAGGAACGTATTTTTATGCCGAAGATACATGACATTAGCTAATCCCTTTTTTTTGCGGGTAAAACGTTTCATTCTGCTAAATGTCACGCCGTAGCAGTCCATTATTTTTTTATCGCGCAACGACGGGTCTTTTTGTTCCGGAATCTGGCGCATGACATAGCGGTGATACCCGTACAAATTGTAGTGCCTGATTTTATACAAGAATACAGCGAGAGAAGTACATACATTAGGAGATTTTTCATCCGGCATAACATCACCATCAAAATAAAAGGGGAGTGCTACGCTATGAGCAGTAACACTCCTAAAAAAAGAACCTTGTAGAAAACATACTTGTGTGACCGGAAAGTTCTCCCTTTTATTGACAAGGGTTGCGCTACGCGCAATCTGACACTCGCTACGCTCTGCCACTTTCCATCTCACTGTTATAGTTGCTACTAAGTTCAAAATTTCAACTTACTGAAGCCTGTTGATTTATAAACGCAAGAAATACTTTAGAAATAATTGTTGTTCACACTTACTTTTAAAGTACAAAATTACACAAATATTCCAATGTTGCCGAGAACGCCTCAGAGCTTTCGTAGGTCAAATGATTAGTTACCAGCTAATCAACCAAGTAGGATTGACTGCCCTGCCTCTCCTACTCCAACTAATAAAAGTTGCTTCTACTTGCTCCCCGCTCCCTCCCCTTACACTACTAAGGATAATTACTTCCCTAGGGCGAACTACGATGTTATGTCCGCTTTTTTTTGTAAGGAAACTCCCCGTTTAGCTATAGAATTCAAACCATCTCTTTTAGGTGTCGCTAGGTGCTATGCACCAGATAACAGTTGCTAGGTACGTGTACCTTTCGATAAGTTTACCGATTTGGGAAACCAGAAAGTGGAAAAAATTTCTTACTCGCAACTGCACTTTTCGTTCATTGGGCTGACTATCCACCATGAGAGATATGACCAGTAAGGAACTTTGCTCGTAAGACCAAACAAAGCCCCCTTTCAACACTTAAGCTTTTCACCGCCTGCATTTCTGCTAGAACGCCGAATCAATTTAATCCGGAGCTATGCGCCTTAAACACATAGACTGCTCCGCGCACTGGAACGGGTAGCACAATCACTCAATGCCCCCCGCTAAGGATTTCCACCTTTTCTTCTATAGCGACTCTCATACGAGAGCTTGTCACGGTCGCCCGCTTTCAAAATATTTTCATGAGGTAGAATCTTGGGATTGGGTATCTTTTGTAGTAATTACAAACAGATAGTTTTACTCCAAGAAGCCCCCCTCGCGACGGACAAGCGCCTTTCAACGCATCCGCCGCTAAGCCTATCGGAAACTAGGCAGGCATCGCCCCGCACCCAAAGTTAGTGGTGGTAAATCACTTTTTGAGCTTTCCGACACAGCAACGAGAGGAATATTTAGTGTAATGATGAGCATCTTTACGCTCATATTTTCTTATTGGAAGTTATGGAGATTTGATTCAGAAAGGAAACCTCTGGTGCAGTAGCCTCACTGCTAACTTAAATCTTCGATATTCTTTTTTGTCAAATAGCAGAATGGAGCTAACACCAGCTACAAAAAGCCTAACAAAAAAAGAAGTACCGAAATAGTAAGAAATTTAAATCAACAGCTTGGCTACCACTCCTTTTTCTTTCAAGAAGAAAAGAAAAACAAAAACGATAAAAATCCTTTTAATTTTTCAAATGTTCTCGCAAAGGGAGGTACATCCAGTATCGCAGATTCTTAAAGTTAAACAAATAAAAAACGACTTAACCTGTCGCACAATGGGGGAACACCCATTATTAGTAATCGTTTAATCGAGGAAGTTTCAGTACCCCTTCCCCCAAAAGATATTCCAATTTTGTCAGGTGCTATTGCCCTTGAATGTGATTATTTACTAACGGGTGACAAGAAAGATTTTGGCTTTCTGTTCGGAAAGAAAGTTCTAGGGGTAAAAGTAGTATCACCTCAAATGATGGCTGTTGAACTATCAAATATAAATACAACTAAAAAAGCCTGAACATACTGTGGGTAATCATCAAAGCTCACAATAACAAGTTTAGTGATTCCCCACAGTATGAGTAATACTTTTTCCTTTTATTACTATTAACAACTCTATCAAAAGAAAGAGATAAAAATGATTATTTTAATGCTATAATGAGTAGATATAACATTCACCTACTCTTCAAAAAATGAATACTGTATCTGAATTTTTTCACTCCCATCGAAGCGTATTGGAATCAATTCACATATCAATTAAGGCGTTAGAATCTGACCTTTTCAAATTTGAACACACCCGTACACCAGGGTTGTTTAGCGAACAAATTACCGCATCTTTTTCTAAGGGAATTATCACAAAAGTCTCTCGCTCTATCAGTCGAGTCCTACGCTTCAAATTAGAAAAAGAACAAATAGAATCTTTGTTAACTGATGCAATTCTTAATTTAAATCGGTGTGCGTGCGCTGCAATTCGTTTTCATTCAAAGTTGCTTTTTGAAAAAGCGTCTAGACTCTACGAGAAAGTTTTAGAACTTCTCCCTGATACTGCTCCACTGCAACTTACTTTATTCGGCAGTGAGGAATATAAGGTACTGGTTGAAAAGCCACGGAGGGTAAGAAAAGTTAAGGAAGAAGTACCATCTACTTACACCCAATTAGAATTGTTTTAGGATACTTACAGTTATGTACGACACGAGAGGTTATTTATAATGGGTGAAGCAAAACGACGCAAGCAGTTATTAGGAAGCGAATACGGAAAACCTCATACAAGTAATAATCCCAAACGAAATACCAATAGACTACCCAACCCTGAAAAAGTGAGATACTGGACGGTACTAGAGTATAGTCCAATCCAAAAAACGTATATTCTTAAGTGTGAAGATATCGATTCACCGATGAGCATGTTATCGTGCTTATATTGTGATGAGCCGCTGGAAGAAGGAAAGAAATACACTGGATACAAAGATGTAAAAAATAAAAAATTAATCTTAGTAAAACATCCATGAGTGTATTCGGTAAATCAACCGTTCTTATTACCAATGCCCGCTACGAATGCGAGAATGGTATTGGTTGCAACCGCGCTCTCCCCTACTACAAACAATTGCAAGAATTCCTAATAGTTATTAGGTGAATAATCATGGCTTCAATCATTCCACTAGACTCACTCAATTTAGAGCCAGCAAAGCGAATTTCAGCAGGCGAAATTTTAGGACTCGTAGGAGATATTTCATCTGTTGGGGAATTAAAAAAATTACAGATTGATTTTGAAATATTACCCCCTGGTCACAGGTCTGCTCCTGCCCATTCCCATTCAGAAAAAGAAGAATGCATGTATGTACTAGAGGGAAGTCCAAAGATTTCTCTTGGTGGCGATGTTGTTCAACTCAAGCCAGGCGAATTCGTTACAATTCCTCCTTGCAAGACACCACATATGATTTTTAATGACTCTTCAAACGAAGTGAAATTATTGGTTATCAGCACCGGACATGAAAATGATATTGTGACCTATGTCTAGAAGTTCAAGAAAAATATTTGTATAGCGAAGGTAGTAACCAAAATTTCACTACGGCGTATCAACTTTCTTTCATTCGCGTGAGCGTGCCTTCCTAAAAAATTGCTCAATTTCTTTTTGTGTCAACGTCTTCCGAGATGTTTGAGGCGGTCTCCCATAATCCATCGGAGGACACTTATCCAGATACGTTCTTAATTCATCTGAGGTACTACTCAATAACGCCTGTAACCCCATCCGAAACACTTGCGAATCCGTAATCAGCGGTAAGTCTCCCTCTTGTGTAATCACTTCTTTTAAGTTTGAAAGTAAAAGTTCTTCTTCTTTTGGAAGTGAAATGCTTTTTTTAACACATCGCATAAGTATTGGTTAATCCTCCCTCCTGTACTGCAATCAAACCTTCTACTTTTTTGTTTGGTTGAAGGTCTCACAAATTCCCTTTTTACAGAAAGTGAAATATGTAATAAGTCATTGTCATTTGAAGTTTCTTGTTCTTGGGAGCTTGTTTTTATGCTGTTTGACTTTGAATGCTCTAAACAAAAACAATTCTACCTGACTTCATTTATATAATAAATTCAAACATACCTTTGATAACAATAATTGTTGACTTTCATGTCATGTAATTACATAATAATTACATGGAAGAAGAACCGATACAAACAAACATTATAAAAATAGGAAATTCACAAGGGATTCGTATTCCTAAAACAATTTTAACCATACTTGGGATAAAGAATCAGGTTGAATTATTGGTAAAAAATGGAGCAATCATAATTACCCCCTTAAAAAGTCCTCGTGCAGGATGGGAGGAATCTTTCAAGAATATGTATTTACACCAAGATGATGAGCTTTTAGATGAGGATACTTTAACCGATTGGGATAATGACGAGTGGGACTGGTAGTACAAAGATTTGATATTTTCTTAGTCTCGTTAGACCCGACTTTAGGCAGTGAAATAAAAAAGACTCGTCCTTGTGTTGTGATTTCACCTGATGAGATGAACTTTCATATAAGAACCGTTATGGTTGCGCCAATGACTACAAAGGGTAGAAATTATCCAAGTAGAGTGCCATGTTCTTTCAATAATAAGCAGGGTCAGATAGTGCTTGATCAAATTCGCACAATCGATAAGCAAAGATTAGTAAAACAGTTGGGACGGCTAAATTCTAAAACTGCTCACCACGTTCTATCCGTACTACAAGATATGTTTGCTTAAGTGAGCTACAAATAACCAAGCCTAAACATATATTGATTCTCAAGTAAGTTAACTACTTAAAATAATTTAAGATAACATTGTTATTTCTCAAGGGACATGTACAAATAATGCTATGTTCCACGGTATTTTGGGGGTCTTTTTCATATAGAGTAATACCCTTTTAAACGGTGGTTGAGAGTAGGTGTTTTTTGCCCATAAAAATGCCCGATTAGGCTTCTTATCGGGTTAAAATCTCTCAAAATCGCCTCACAAAGCGATTTGAAGTTATCTTCCCGTATATTTTTACTTTTAAAACGAACAGCAATTGCATCAATTTAAGTCGCCAAGTGGTACATCCCTTTTTTTTGCATCAATCAAGTACTTGATTGCTTAATTACTTAATGCAGTAATGCAGTATTTAAGTACTGATTGCAGTTATTGTGATTCTCTGGTATAAAAAACTTTAATTCAACTTTTAACTTAACTACTTAATGCAGTACTTACTTAATGCAGTATGTCAGTAATATCGTTAATCAATCAAAAAGGGGGCTGTTCAAAGTCTACAACCGCCGTGCATCTAATATGTTGGCTCTCAAGCAAAGGTTACAAAGTAAAACTTATAGATGCTGATGCCCAAGGTAGTAGCTCGACATGGCTTTCTTCGATGGAGAATAATCAAATATCAGTTACAACATTGCAATCTCCAGATGAACTATTAGAACAAATTCCCGAACTAGCAGGACAGTGTGATTATTTAGTTGTGGATGGTCCGGCGGGTTTAGCTGAATCAAGTAGAGCAATTTTATTTCGTACTGACTTAGCAGTTGTTCCCTGCCAGCCAACAGGGTTGGATTTGCAATCTGCTGGTGATGCGGTGCGGTTGATCAAGCAAGCGCAGTCGGTTCGCGGTGGTGCGCCCAAAGCTGCTGTTTTTATCAGCCGTGCAGTGAAGGGGACAAGACTGAAAGATGAGGCAATCACACTCCTTAGTAAAACAAAAGAAGTCACCGTATTAAAAACAGTGATTCACCAAAAACAAGTGATAGCAGATACCTTCGGTCAAGCTGCAACCATTTGGGATTTATCGGGGCGTTCAGCAGCCGATTCAGCGCAGGAGTATGAAAGATTGTTCAAAGAAATTATTAAAATGTCCAAATGAATAAGAAACGTAAATCCCTTGATGATGCTTTAGCAAGTGAGTTTGTTTATGGTCAAAAGCAGGAGGAACAATCACAGCCTGTGACAACTGAAGTTGAGCAAGAAACAACTCCAGAGATTGAATCATCACCAAAAAAAAATATATCTGCTAAATCTACTAAAACTAAAAAAACATCAATTGTGTCTAGGTTGAAACAAGACAGCGAAAAGGAACCAACAGTGCGGTTAACTGTAGACCTCCCCCAGTCAATGCATCGTAAGTTGTCCGTACTGGCTGCTAAAACTGGGAAGAAAAAGGCTGAAATTGTAAGATTTTTACTGGATGAAGCGCTTGAGGATGTAAATGATTGATTGAGTAATGCAGTAATTACTGCATTAAGTATTTAAGTAAGTTAAATTGCCTTTAATTAAATCTTCTTACTCGACGACGTGTCACCTCAATAACGATTATCCTGCTAACTTATTTAGCGATTGCGGAACACCCATCAGAACAGAAAACTGGGACAAGCAACATTACATCAACAATACAGGTGTAATTCATAGCCTGAAACACTTGTTATCTCGTTGAGTAGTTACTTAAATAATAATCAAAAGTAATTGAATCCAACTGATGTGTAATCTTCACTCCATCTAGCTTTCAGGCTTAACCCAGTTTTCTGTTCCATTGCTACTCAGGGGCGGTTTTATGATGGTGACAATGTTTCTGTAGAAGTTGAAGATTATCCCTAGAACGCGGGAGAAGTTGGCGGTAAGTGTAACCCAACACCCGTGTTCGGTACAACCTTCATGAGTTTAAATAGGTTCTATAGCAATGTCGTAAAAACCAGTATTGTCCACAGTGAAAGTATCTCCTACTCCAAATGTAAGCATTCCACCTGGTGCATCAATTACAAAATTATAGGAATTGTTTGGGCTATAGTCTAGCCCAGATTGAGATGGGGGAAATAAGAGTTCAGCAGGTTCTCCGTTAATATAGAGTCCAAACTCTTTTGCTAATGTAGGAGTAATTTCATTACCATTACTGTTGGTGAAACGATAAAAACTGTCACTGAATGAAGTTCCTGCTGCTTGACCAGTACCAGTAATATTAATTCCTACTAGACCATCATAACTTTTGCTTGTTTTTACTGCCGAAGGACCTCCACTAAAAGGAGCCTTAACTTTTTCTGAGTTAACTGTATCAATAGTGAGAGGTTGTGCTTGATTAGTACTCACACTATTACCCGTAGAATCAGTAGCTGTTGCGGTCAGTTTATATTCTCCGTCAGCTAACTCTGTGCCAGTATGGTCAAATGACCAGCTTCCTGCAATGTCAGTAGTGGTCGTGCCAATCTTGCTAGCATCTAAAAAAACCGAAACTTCACTCAGCGGTTCAGCCGTACCATTGATTAAAAGTGTGTTATCGCTCGTTCTAAAATCACCAGCCATTCCTGTATCTTCAGAGATAGAAGTAATTATCACTGGGTCGGGTAAATCTTCTGTTGTGTAGAGCCTACCAAATAATTCAATTTGTGCGGTTGTTCCATCTTGCACCTCAAAGTTAAAACTTAAATCATCAATCCCTGGATCTGCTTCTTTATATTGTGTCGGGGTATCAACAGCAGTTGCATTCGAGATTGGTTTTCCACCCACGTAGTCGAAATAAATAGGTGTTCCTTTAATTAAGAACTTAAAAGGTCTACCTGTCGATTTAAGCGCAATTGTTTCGGGACCTTCTAGCTGGTCATGTATTCGTATTGGAAATGAAATTTTTTGGGTAGAATCCACTGGGTCATTTATTGTAATCCCTAATTTTCCATTACCTATGTCGCTTTGGGAGTTTCCAACATCGTTTCCGTCTTTCCCAGAAACAAGCTCATTTGTATATGTAACTATTCCAAGCGAGACTAACTCGTCGCTTTGGGGAACTTTCCATTGTAACTGGCTGTTTCCTTCATCATTGTTGTATGCATCTTTCACATTCTCATATATCGGAGCATCCACGGTGAACTGAGAAGGACTAAACGAGAGTGAAAGTCCTTTCAAACTCCCTTGAGTTACTCCTCTATTGTTTTTATCTTGGTCAAAAGTTATTTGTGCTTGACCGTCTAAAACCGTGGTTTTTCGTTGGTTAATGTCTAAAATATCGGTTGTTTCAGTGTTTGATGCCATGATGGAGGGGGGAGTAATAAAAAAACTCTGTAATTATACCCCTACAAAATTGACACTCCTTTGAAAGTATACAAAACATTAAAATTCTCATTTTTATAAGTGTAAAGACCCCAGACTGCCTGACATACGGTTGAATGTCCAAACTATCAACACCTACGCAACTCATAGCTTGATATTAACCGTATACATATATTTACCCAAAGCATATGTTTTAAAGTTTGAGTACTTAAATCAGAACAGACCCCTCTTATTTGCAGATAATGTGGTTTCAAAAATGCCTTGTTTGCGGTTTTGAGGATTCTTGTTTGCAGTTCGCTA
>ERZ1740052.703-NODE-703-length-11203-cov-4.901956_pt1 | contig 11203 bp, 9 predicted proteins | sample MGYA00581750_ERZ1740052 | MGnify/ENA primary metagenome ERZ1740052 (study PRJEB43018, sample SAMN04849743) | marine metagenome | isolation source: floating plastic debris | place: Pacific Ocean | collected 2008-08-30 | study: EMG produced TPA metagenomics assembly... | reverse complement strand
GCCCGCTTGGCGTAAGTGCTTGAGGATGAAGAGACCGTCTTTGCCTGGCAGCATGATATCGAGCAGGATGACGTCGTATTCGTTTTCTAGTGCTTTGTCATAAGCAATGTCGCCGTGGTCGCAGTAGTCAACAACAAACCCCTGTTCTTTGAGTCCTACCTGCACGAAGCTGGCAATTTTGGGCTCATCTTCTACAAATAATTCGTGCACTGGGTTCTCTTTGCGGGTATTTTTTGTGCGAGTAGGTGAGGGGGTGGTGTTCTGCTTTTCATATTAGGTGGCTAGTGTAGTCTCCACTTGGCAGCGTGGCCATGCTTTTGGGCGGCACATGGGTGCTTGGTAAAAAGAACGACATCAATGGACTACACAAGTACTGACCTAAATCCTGAAATAGTCTTTTCTTAAATCTTTTTGAACTGACTTTGCAAGTGGTCTTATCCCTCGCCAGCACTGGGGTGGCGCGTTTGCAGAGAGATGGTATTACAAAAGCGTAATTAAAAAACGGGAAAATTGTTAACTTTCGTTTTCTTTAATCCAATTGTCGAAGGTTAATTGCCCTGATGTGCAGTCCGCAGCCAATGGCTGTTGTAAGTGTTGGACTCATATTTAACGGGCCTTCGCAATTTGTTAACTCAACCTAGAAAGAACTTATGCGTTTTTCAACTTCTTTGAATATGAACAAGCTGGCTGGTGTAGCTGCGGCTCTGATGATTTTGCCTGTGGCGGTTGCTTGTTCTGGTGAGCCTGTTGAGGAGACGGGCGCGGATGTTACTTCTGAATTGCCTGAGAGTGTTGATGGTGAAGCCGCGATTGATGAAGTGCCCGGTGAGATTTCTGGCGATGTCACTGATGAGGCTGTTGGGGGTGAGAGCATCGTTGATGTCGCGAGTGCCAATGGCTCTTTTGATACGTTGGTAGGCGCTATTCAGACTGCTGGCCTAGAAGAGACCTTGAGCGATGAGGGCCCGTTCACCGTATTTGCGCCTACGGATGAGGCCTTTGCCGCTCTGCCTGAAGGCACTGTAGAGAAGCTGGTGAAGCCTGAGAATCAGGAAGCACTCAGCCAAATTTTGGCTTACCACGTGGTCGCTGGTGCGGTTGCAGCTAGTGAGATTGAGCCGGGTGCGGTTGGCACGGTTGAAGGTAGCGATGTTGAGCTGGCTGTTGATCCTTCTGGTGTGATTGTGAATGGTGAAGCGACTGTTGTGCAGCCGGATGTGATGGCTGACAATGGCGTTATTCACGTTGTTGATACTGTGTTGCTGCCACCTACTTTTGACCCTGCGACATTGCTTTGATTTTGTCTGCGGTATTGCTTTGACTTTAAAAGTGGTTAGGATTGTTTCTGTGTGTAGCGGTGCTTTAGTGCAGCTTGTATGACCTGATTTCTTCTGACTTCATGACGAAAGACCTCTAGGATGAGAGATTTCCTAGAGGGCTTTTTTGCATTGCTTCTATGTGTTCGACAGATTGCAAGCTGTCGCTGTGTGTTGAAGGCTACTCACGTGGTGAGCAGGTGCCGGCTGTCGGTTAGCAGATAGGCGTAGTCTGAGGCTTCTATGCCTTCGCGGACTTCTTCGTAGTTTTCGACTATGTTGGTGAGCTTTTGGTGGACTAGCTTGAGAGAGCTGCCAACGGGGGTGATGTCTGGAATGTCTAGAAATTCTGAGAGCTTTTCGGCTGTTTCTGGGTAGCTGTTTGGATCCATTAGATTGTCTTCGTAGACAAGATCTAGCCGAGGAATGTCGTGTAGGATGGCGTCTGCTTCGATGCGCTGGTTGTCGAGATATTTGAGACAGGCGAGGAGTTCGCTGACGTCTATGGTGAGTTTGTTGGAGCGGGAGGGGTCTGTGCCATCGAAGCGGCAGGTGACGCTGTAGGTGCGTAGGGTGGCGATCGCATGTCGTAGTACGTCTCTTCGGCTGAGGTAAATGACGCGGCAGCCCCCCCGGCGTAAATCTTGCAAGAACTGATTGGGGTCTGCTAGGCGCTGTATTTGTCTGAGCTGTTCTACGGTGAGGTTGAACCCGTATACTTCACCTGTGCTTTGGCGAATGTGCTGATATACGCTCAGCCGGGGGAATCGCACCGTTTGGCTTAAGATGTCTTCTTGGAAGGTGATGGTTTTGTGTGCGGTAAACCACTTTGCTAGGGTAATGCAGCCACTTTGGCCGATATCGAAGATGACGAAGCTAGGCTTGTGGGGTCTTGAGCCTGTGAGGCTGCGAAATGTGTCTAGCCAGCTTCCTGCCATGCGGCTACTGACCAGATTGTGTGCTGCTGTAGAGTTGTCACCTGTCACAATTCTTCCGTAGTCTCCCGATGTCATAAGTAAAAAGCGTTACTGGTTGCCCCTATATTTACTGAAGCCGCTAGACGAATGAGAAGATGGGCACAGTTCCCTTCAATCAAAAAAAATATTTTAGGCACCCATGTAAGGGCCTAGTAAAATCTTGTCAGGCCCTTTTAACGTACCCTTCACAAAGCTGAAAAGCCCTTTTGAAAAGCCTCCTATGAATAATTCGGCGACTAATTTGCTTCGCACGCCTCTCTATGATGATTGCCTTCAGCAAATGGCCCGCATGACGCCGTTTTCTGGCTGGGAAATGCCCGTACAGTTTGAGGGGATTTGGCAGGAGCACGCGGCGGTGAGAACGGCGGCAGGGGCGTTCGATATTTCGCATATGGGTAAGTTTGTGCTGACGGGCCCAGATGTCATTGCTCAGCTACAGCTGTTGGTGCCTTCTGATTTGTCGCGGTTGGTGAATGGCAAGGCGCAGTACACGGTTTTGCTGAATGAGCAGGGTGGGATTATTGACGACCTGATTGTTTATCATCAGGGCGTTGATGAGTCAGGCACTGAGACGATTGCTCTGATTGTGAATGCTGGGACGACGGATAAGGATAAGGGATGGTTGCGATCGCACCTATCAGATGCTACTGAGCTAAAAGATCTCTCGCGATCGCAGGCGCTAATTGCGGTGCAAGGCCCAAAGGCGGTCGCGCAGCTCCAACAGCTATGTCCCGATGAAGATTTAAGCTTGATTCCTCGCTATAATCACCGCACAGGTAAGATTTCGGGCCATAAAGCTTTCCTAGCACGCACGGGATATACCGGCGAAGATGGCTTTGAAGTGATGGTCGCAGCGGAAGCTGCCTCTGATGTGTGGCAGCAGCTGATGAATTTGGGCATAACGCCCTGTGGCTTGGGTGCTAGAGATACCCTGCGGCTAGAAGCTGCGATGGCTTTGTATGGCCAAGATGTGAATGATTCGGTGACGCCGATCGAAGCTGGGCTGAGCTGGCTAGTGCATTTGGACAAATCAGAAGACTTTATAGGGCGTGCGGTTTTAGAGCAGCAAAAGGCAGAAGGGCCGGCTCGGAGATTGGTTGGACTGACGCTTGAAGGGCGCAATATTGCTCGCCATGACTACCCTATATTGGAAGATGGTGAATCGGTTGGGGTGGTGACGAGTGGAACGCTATCGCCGACGCTGGGGTATCCGGTGGCGCTAGGATACGTACCGCCTGTGCTGGCAAAAGTAGGGCAGACCGTAGAAGTGGCAATCCGTAATAAGGTGTTTCCGGCAACGGTTGTGAAGCGCCCTTTCTATAAAGCCGCCAAGTAGCTCTGACAAATTTTAGGCCAAACTTTGGGCCAAGTAGCTTTACTATAAATCTTGAAATCTCTCCTAAAAAGGTATCGAAAGACCTATGGCATTTGAATATCCTGACGACTTGAAGTACTTGGATAGCCACGAGTACGCTCGCGTGGATGCTGATGACAGTGTGACGGTGGGTATTACGTCTTTTGCGATAGACCAGATGGGGGACGTTGTATTTTTGGAGTTGCCTGAAGTGGGTGACTCGGTAGAAAAGGGCGAAAATTTTGGCACGATTGAATCGGTGAAGGCCGTGGAAGATCTCAAAGCGCCTGTGTCGGGTGAGGTGTTAGAAATTAATGAAGCGCTGGTAGAGACGCCTGAAGATATTAGCCCTGACGATGCTTATAGCGGTGGCTGGCTCATTAAAGTGAAGGCAGCGGATTTGGCTGACTTGGCTGAGGCGATGTCGGCGACGGACTACAAGCAGCAGGTAGAGGGCGAGTAGGGTCGCTTGGTGAATAGCTTGGCGGATAGCTTGGTGAACAACTTCGATAAATTCGCTAGCACGTTATAGATGGGCTGATAGCAGCAACTTATCTTAGTATTAAGGCTAACGTCTTGTAGTTTTTGGGCTTTCTTTAGACTATAGACTCGCCTTATATGTTGCTACCGATTTCATCCTCTCCTTACTTCTATGACATACGATTCTTCGACGGCTGCTGCTGAGGTTATTTCTTCGACGCGTGAAACCTTGGCGAAGACAGTCGCTAAGGATAGTACGGATTGGATGACTGCGCTGAAGCGTGATCGCTTTGCCGATCGGCACTTAGGCATAGATGAGCAAGATGTTGCCCAGATGCTGAAGGTGCTGGGCTTTGACTCGATGGATGCGTTGATTTCGGCGGCAGTGCCTGAGGGGATTCGGTTGCCTGAGGCGCTGAGCGTGAATGCGGCGCTGAGTGAGACGGCGGCGCTGGAGAAGATTGCAGCGATCGCAGCTCAAAATCAGGTCTACCGTAGCTACATCGGCCTGGGCTATCACAGCTGTGTGACGCCAGCCGTGATTCAGCGAAATATTTTAGAAAATCCGGGCTGGTATACGCAGTACACGCCCTATCAACCGGAGATTTCTCAGGGCCGTTTGGAAGCGCTGCTGAATTACCAGACGATGGTGACAGATCTGACGGGGCTGGAGATTGCGAATGCCTCCTTATTAGACGAGGGAACGGCGGCGGCTGAAGCGATGAGTATGAGCTTTGGCGTTTGTAAGAATAAGCCGGCGAAGAAGGCGAAGCGATATTGGGTGTCTGCGGGGTGTCATCCTCAGACGATTGAGGTGATTAAGACGCGATCGCAGCCTCTCGGCATTGAAGTGGTGGTGGGCGACCATTCGCAGATTAATTTCACTGACGACGAACCGTTCTTTGGTGCGCTGCTTCAGTATCCGGCAACCGATGGCACGATTCATGACTACACCGCGTTTATAGAGAAAGCGCACGAGGCTGGCGCGATTGTCGCTGTAGCCGCTGACCTGATGAGCCTGACATTGCTAAAAGCACCGGGTGAATTTGGGGCGGATATTGCAGTTGGCAATACGCAAAGATTCGGTGTGCCGCTGGGCTATGGTGGTCCTCACGCGGCTTACTTTGCGACGAAGCAAGCCTATGCACGCAAGCTGCCCGGTCGCCTAGTCGGTGTTTCAAAAGATAGCAAAGGCGCTCCGGCATTGCGCTTGGCATTGCAGACTCGTGAACAGCATATTCGACGAGATTCGGCGACGAGCAACATTTGTACGGCGCAGGTACTGCTGGCAATAATTGCAGGTAGCTATGCGGTTTATCATGGCCCAGCTGGGCTGAAAGACATTGCGACGCGGATTCAGCAGCTGACAAGTGCGTTGGCGGATGGGTTGCAGAAGCTGGATTATGCGTTGGTGAGTGGTACGACGGTGTTTGACACGCTGACGGTGGAGACGGGCGAGCGGACAGAGGACATCATCGCTCGCGCCGCTGAACAACAAATCAATTTGCGCATCGATCCTGTTCAGGTAAGTCAGCCGAGAACATTGGGCATCTCGGTAGATGAAACAACCGATGTAGAACAGGTTGCCGAGCTGCTGACCATTTTTGCGGGAGATAAGAAAGTTCCTTCGTTGCAGTCTTTGCAAACTCAGAGCTTACCGAGCGTGCTTTCTCGTGAGTCAGACTATCTAACTCATCCTGTATTCAACCAGTATCACAGTGAAACTGAGCTGTTGCGCTACCTCTTCAGCCTGCAAAAGAAAGATCTTTCCTTGGCTGATGCCATGATTCCGTTAGGCTCTTGCACGATGAAGCTCAATGCTACGGCTGAGATGATTCCCATCACGTGGCCAGAGTTTGGACAAATTCATCCATTTGCACCACTCTCACAAACGAAAGGTTATCAGACGCTCTTTACTCAGTTAGAAGACTGGCTGGCAAACATTACAGGATTTGCAGGAATTTCTTTGCAGCCAAATGCGGGCTCTCAGGGAGAGTACACTGGCCTACTCGTAATTCGTCAGTACCATGCGCAGCGTGATGAGGCGCATCGCAACATCTGTCTAATTCCTCAGTCGGCGCACGGTACAAACCCGGCTAGTGCGGTGATGGCTGGGATGAAGGTAGTGGCTGTGAAGTGTGACGATGACGGCAATATCGATGTTGAAGATTTAACGGCAAAAGCAGAGAAGCATAAGGACAATCTCTCCGCACTGATGGTGACCTATCCTTCTACGCACGGTGTTGTTGAGTAGAGCATCAAAACTGTGTGTGAAATCGTGCACAGTCACGGCGGCCAGGTGTATATGGATGGGGCCAATATGAATGCGCAGGTAGGTCTGTGCAGCCCTGGCGATATTGGCGCAGATGTCTGCCATCTGAATTTGCACAAGACTTTCTGTATTCCGCACGGTGGCGGTGGTCCGGGGGTTGGGCCGATTGGTGTAGCGGCTCACTTAGTTCCTTTCTTGCCAGGGCATTCTGTTGTGGCGATGGCCGATAAGGCAGGTGGTGATCAGGCGATTGGGGCGGTGTCGGCTGCGCCCTGGGGTAGTGCGAGTATTTTGCCGATTTCTTGGATGTATATCCAGATGATGGGCGCGGAGGGGCTGAAGCAAGCGAGTGAGCTGGCGATTTTGAGTGCGAACTATATTGCGAAGCGCTTGGAAGGGGCCTACGACATTTTGTACAAGGGCAGCAGTGGGCTGGTGGCGCACGAGTGCATTGTGGATTTGCGTGAGTTTAAGAAAACGGCCCAGGTGAATGTGGATGATATTGCAAAGCGCTTGATTGACTATGGTTTTCATCCGCCGACGATGTCTTGGCCGGTGGCTGGCACGATTATGGTGGAGCCGACTGAGAGCGAGTCGCTCAGTGAGCTAGACCGGTTCTGTGAGGCGATGATTGCGATTCGTGCCGAGGTAAAACAGATTGAATCTGAGGCGGTGTCGGTGGAAGAGAGTCCGCTGCACTATGCGCCGCATACGACGGCGGATTTGGTGGATGAGTGGACAAGGGGCTATTCACCGGAGACGGGCGTGTTTCCGACTGAGTGGACGCGGACCCGCAAGTTTTGGCCGACGGTGAATCGGATTGATCAGGCGTTTGGCGATCGCAACCTTGTATGTACTTGTCCTTCTATGGATGAGTTTGTGTAGGGGGATGAGTTTGTGTAAGGCGCTCAATCTGCGTTCAACTTATCCATTTCCCAGGTTGTGTATGTTCCGATGGGGCTCCACAAAAGATAGGGAATCAACAGCACTGCTGCCCATACAGAAACTTTGAGTATGCTCAGGGCCAGCAGCAGACAAATCACGAATCCAGACCCGCCGATTGCGCTCGCTATCTTCAGGCTATGCGACCAAAACAGTACGGGCGTAAAGGCGATGGTGACTAGCTCTAGCAGCATGTAAGCTGCCATCCATTTCCAAGATTGGTTGGTTTCCCAAGTGATGTAGGCTGACCAGCCACCGCAGATGAATACTGTTGTCCAAATGACGGGAATGAGCTTTTCAAAGGTCAGCCACTGTGGCCTTTCTAACCGCCGAAACCATTTCACGTCGGAGGGTCGGATGATGTTTGAGAGCATAGTGATCGCGAAGGCAACTCCGCCCACAACCATCCAAGATTTCAGCATAAACTAGCGCCTAAAAACTTTTTCAAAAGAGAAAAATTTCTCATGTCACAGACATAGTGATGAGATAGCGAGGGCACTGTCAACTGCCCAGAGAGATGTCGTGACTCAGAAGATAGTTGATAGCAAAAATAGGGATTTGAGCTGGTTTTAAGCACTATTACGGAGAAGCGAATATACATGAATTCACTGATGAAATCAGTGGAATTTGGGTATCAGCTGACTACTATCTCAGGATATAAAGGAAATATACGGATGCGCAAAGCTAAGTAGCGCTTCACGTTCTATAGCGCTGTTCTGTAAGGCTCAAGGTACAGAACAGTCACTTCCTAAACGTCACAAGGCAGATGATGCTAGAAACACTCAACCTGAAACTCGCCGCTAAATTAAACCTCCATGGCTCCCTCAATAGAAAAGAGATAAAGATCCCAACAGCTTGATATGCAACTCAAAGGCAATGAGCGAAAAGGCAACGAGCAAAATCTATAGGAAGCCTCTAATGGTTGCATCAGATATTTCTAGTACCCGTAAATCAGTTGGCGGCTTTTTAGTCAGTCTGCTGACGGCAGAAGTTAATCCTGAGAATATAAGATCTGTTTTTTGCTTCTTGAGCGATCGCATAGTGGGCAAACCTATTGCGCTAGAGCTAGAAGCCAATGGTAAAAAGCTAAAAGTGGTTGCTAGCAACAGCAACGAGATAAAAACGGTACTCAAAGCCGCAAAAGAATTTATCTCAGATTAGAGTTTTGCTTTAGGGCCTCAATCAGCCTGTCCAAGGTGTTCTGAACGAAGGGAAGAGCGATAGTCCACCATCGACAAATAGAGTTTGGCCGGTGATGTAGGCCGCATCGTCGGAGGCTAGGAATGCTGCGATCGCAGCCATTTCTTCTGCTTCTCCTGCTCTCCCCATTGGAATATGACTTTCAATGTCGGCCGTGCGCTCTGGATCATCCTTCCAAGGATTAATCGGCGTTAGCGTTGCGCCCGGTGCAAAGGAATTGATCCGAATATTCTCTCGTGCATACTCTAGCGCTAGGGTCCGGGTCATAGCTCGCATTCCGCCTTTGCTCATGGTGTAGCCCACGTACTGAGGTCGAGGAATTAGCTCATGCACGCTGGAATCGTTCACAATCACGCCGCCGCCGTTTTCTAGGAAGTGTGCGATCGCCTTCCTCGCACAAATGAATGCACCCCGCATGTTGATGTCGATCATTTTGTCGAACTTATCTAGTGGAATCTCGTGGGAAGCGCCTTGAATTTGCATGCCGGCATTGTTGATGAGGATATCCAACCCGCCGAATGTGCTGATTACCTGCTCAAACATAGACGCGACATTGTCTTCTTTTGAGACGTCGGCCTGTATTTTCATATCTTTTAGCGTGCCGGGTGTAATCCCCGCTTCGGCGCTGGCTGCGCGCATTTGTTTTAGTGTGGCGTCGGCTTCTTCTTCACCTCTGTAGTAGTTCACCGCAACATTTGCACCTTCTTGGGCAAATCGAATTGCGATCGCCTGACCAATGCCGCTACTCGCACCCGTCACCAATACGTTTTTCCCTTTCAATCCCCGCATATTTTGTCCTTAGCCCCTAAATTTAGCCCCCAAATTAGCCAGAGGCATTAGCAGTATATAGCACCTTTCCAAATGCAGGTTAAGGCATCGAAACAGAGACCTCTACCTATACAAAAAGGCAACATCACCTCAAGAGGATCGGTTATTGCGACTTTTGCCGATCGCAGCACAACGATACATTTTTAACTGAATTAGCACTCTAAGCGAACGAGTGCTAGATCTATGACGTAGAGTAGATACTCGCAAGCACCCCACTCGTAACAACTGGCATATGGCGAAATTAGTATTATTCGATGAAAAGTCGCGCCAAGCGCTCGAACGCGGCGTCAACGCCTTGGCAGACGCAGTCAAAATCACTATGGGCCCAAAGGGGCGCAACGTGGTCTTAGAGAAGAAATTTGGCGCACCCCAAATTGTCAACGATGGCATTACCATCGCCAAGGAAATTGACCTAGACGACCCCTACGAAAACACAGGCGCTCGCCTGATTCAAGAAGTCGCTTCCAAAACGAACGACCTCGCAGGCGACGGTACCACCACCGCAACTGTGCTGGCCCAAGCCCTCATCCGCGAAGGCCTCAAAAACGTAGCAGCTGGCGCAAACCCTGTTAGCCTACGTCGTGGCATCGAAAAAGCAGTCGCACACCTCGTCGCCGAAATCGAAAAGGTCTCTAAACCTGTCACCGGAAACGATATCGCTCAGGTGGCTACGGTTTCCTCTGGTAACGACGACACGGTTGGCAACATGATTGCTAGCGCCATGGACAAAGTCACCAAAGACGGCGTTATTACTGTAGAAGAATCTAAATCTCTTGACACTGAGCTAGACGTGGTCGAAGGGATGCAGATTGACCGAGGCTACATGTCTCCTTACTTTGTCACCGACCAAGAGCGGATGATCGTTGAGCTGGAGAACGCTCGCATCTTGATCGTTGACAAAAAGATCAGCACCATTCAAGACCTCGTGCCCGTACTAGAGCAAGTGACTCGCTCTGGTCAGCCCCTACTTGTGATTGCTGAAGACGTAGAAGGCGAAGCCCTCGCGACTTTGGTTGTGAACAAAGCACGCGGCGTACTGAACGTGGCATCTATTAAGTCTCCTGGATTCGGTGAGCGCCGTAAGGCTCTCTTGGCTGACATGGCAGTGCTTACAGGTGGTCAGGTTATCTCCGAAGAAGTTGGCCTCAGCCTAGAGAGTGCCACACTAGAGATGCTGGGCGTTGCTGCTAAAGTCACTATCACTAAAGACAGCACAACGATTGTCTCTGAGAGTGGTAATAAAGCTGACATTGACAAGCGCGTAGAGCAGATTCGTAAAGAGCTAGAACTTACTGACTCTGATTACGATAAAGAAAAACTTGCTGAGCGCTTGGCCAAGTTGGCGGGTGGCGTTGCGGTGATTAAAGTCGGCGCAGCAACTGAGACCGAGCTGAAAGACCGCAAGCTTCGGATTGAAGATGCGCTCAGTGCGACCAAGGCAGCTGTAGAAGAAGGCATTGTCCCTGGTGGCGGTGCAACTCTGCTGCACCTTGCACAAAAGCTTGAAGATCTCAAAGCTTCTCTCGTTGAAGAAGAGAAAACTGCTGTTGACATCGTCATGCGTGCGCTAGAAGCTCCGCTACGTCAGATTGCTGACAATGCAGGTGCAGAAGGCTCTGTTGTGGTCGAGAAAGTGAAGGAAATGGACTTCAACTTTGGCTACAATGCTCTCTCTGGCGAGTACGAAGACTTGCTGAGCACAGGCATTGTCGACCCTGCAAAGGTTGTTCGTTCTGCGTTGCAAGACGCTGCTTCTGTTGCGGGTATGGTCCTCACGACAGAAGTGCTTGTCGTCGAGAAGCCTGAACCCGTACCTGCTATGCCCGGTGGTGAC
>ERZ1740052.701-NODE-701-length-11212-cov-18.213498_pt1 | contig 11212 bp, 4 predicted proteins | sample MGYA00581750_ERZ1740052 | MGnify/ENA primary metagenome ERZ1740052 (study PRJEB43018, sample SAMN04849743) | marine metagenome | isolation source: floating plastic debris | place: Pacific Ocean | collected 2008-08-30 | study: EMG produced TPA metagenomics assembly... | reverse complement strand
TACCATTTTGCTCAAAAAATCGGCGAAAGCATTACTAACACAATCGCTGACTTCACTGCGCCAGATTACTGTACCCTTATCTTTAGATAATTCTATTGCAGATATTCCGGTTAAAGCTTGAATTGCAGTAATTCCCACCGCATAAATATCGCTGCTATAAAAATGTGGCTTGCAATTTAACTGTTCTATTGGTGCATATCCGGGGGTGCAAAACACAAGCGAATTCGGATTGATGCAGATTTTGCCATTTTCTATTACCTGGGTACTAGTTCGCTTTACCGACCCAAAGTCTATCAACATCAATTGGCGATCGCCATTTCTCCGCATAATATTCGCCGGTTTAATGTCCATATGAAGTATTCCCCGGTTATGGACAAAGGCAAGTATTTCTAGAATATCCGTTAAAAATTCCTTGGTTTGAGCTTCACTCCAGCGTTTTCCCGGCAGAATTTCGTGAGTCAAATCATTTCCATCAATATGCTCTTGAATTAAATAATATTCTTTACTTTGTTGAAAATAATCATAAACTTCAGGAATCAAAGGATGGAACTGTCCTAATTCTTTAAGTACTGATGCTTCTTTAGAAAATTGTTTCCAAATTCGCGGGTCTGTGATGGTTGGCTTGAGTTTCTTAGCTACATATAATTTATCATCTCGAAAATTTAGACTTTCAGCAATAAAAGTTTCTCCAAAACCTCCCTTTCCTCCCAAAGAATGTTTAATTCTGTATTTCTCACGCAGTATCTTACCTTGCATCGGGTTATCTTCGTTACCCCTCCATGAAAATATCCTATTTATCTTAGAACCGATTTGCCAGTTGATTTGAGGCTTTTTGTAATCGTTCATAATTAATAATATTTTTAGCCAAAATTTATATAGTCTCTGCTTTCCATCTTTTACTATTGCTAGCTACTATATGTGATTCAAACCTCTACCCTTGCAGGGAAGGGGCTGGGGTTAGGTCTGCATTGGCAAAAAAACTGCTATAGTCTCTGCTTTCCATCTTTTACTATTGTTCGCTACTATATGTGATTCAAAGGTATATCGTTGTTTTTATGTGGAATTACGATTTTTATAAAATTTATTTACATAGTACAGTCAGCCAAGATTACTTAGCCTAATCCTACCTGTCTTAGTAGCAGCAGCTACTTCCCTCAACCGATATTTTTAAATATTCAAGTATTAATGTAAAGTATGTAACCACTACCCTTAACCGTTAGGAGAAACTTTGGTTCGCCAGAATCGGTTTCTATTTTATTGCGAATGCTCCAAATTAAGCGATTCACTTCCGCATTAGTATGACCAAACTTTTCTAACCAAATTGCCTGCAATAATTCTTCATAGCTACATATTACTGGCTCATCTCTATTTTTATGATTACATTGAGCCATATAGTGAATTAATCTTCTTTCTTGTGGAGTCAAATTAATTTCTTCTTGGTTTCGAGACGTGTTACGAAATAGCTTTTCTTGACTCAAGCTATATTCCAAAGACTCTACATATTGAAAATTTTTTACTTCTTGAGTTTGGCTTGGATCTCGAAACTTCAAATGCCAAAATATATAATCATCCGGTTCGATTAATTTACCCAATATGAGAATTTCATCCCCATCAGCCAGAGCTAACTTTCCATCACTGCGAACATCAAGAAAATCTTCTGTTAGAGTACGCTGCACAAAAGTACCATTAGCACTACCTTCATCTATAACCCACCAGTGACCAATATTATACTCTAAAACACAGTGTCTTCGAGATACTTTTTTATGTGGGTCTGGTAATACAATATCATTTTCTTTAGAGCGTCCAATTGTGACAATATTTTGATATTTTTGCGACCTAACAATATCTTCAATTTTGATAATATCTTCCGAGCCATCGGGTCTTTGAACTTCTAAAAATGGGTATTCAGAATCCATTCATTTATCCTTTTAGCTGTTCTTTCTTGCTTTACTTATTAGCTTATCACCACCTTCTTTTGAGGTACATTGAAAATAGATTGAAATTGAATTGAAAACCTAAGAATTAATTAGATAGTTGTTGAATGCTTCCTATCTTTTTTATTCTAAGTAGGTGCGTGAGAAAATTTATAACTATGTCATTGCGAGCAGAGCATCTCCTGGAGGTTGCCATATATTGCAAAAATTGCATTCTCTAACCCAAAGATAATGCAAGATTAATCTAAATATTTATAATGAAATTTACTATTTTAACTGACATTAACTGCATTAAAACTAATTCGATTTAAGGAATAAATAATTCTATTAAAAAAGTAAAATCTCAAAACCCTATCCTATAAAGCATTTACCGCTTACCCTTTCATCCAGGGAATACCATAAGCTTCTTCCATATGACGAGAGATGTAGTTCATAGAACGGTAGCAATGAATCAAGTTCATTTTTACCTTGGGAGTCAACATCATTTCGTTGATGGTGCCATCACCAGACCGCGAGGGTGTGGTACTATAAACGGTTGTGGCTGGTGTGACACATATGATTTACGGCTATGCTCGCGTCTCTACAGTCGAGCAATCTTTAGAATACGATGCTTTGAAACAGCAAGTAAAGCGTCTTGAGGATGCTGGTGCTGATGTGGTTTTAGTTGATATTGAGTCAGGGAGAAGTAATAAAAGGAAGGAGTTTAATAAGCTTTTAAAGTTGGTTGAGAAAGGTAAGGTTAGGGAAATTATTTGTACCAGAATTGACAGATTAGGACGTTCGGATATTGATGTTATTCGGACGATTCAGCTTTTTAACGATTCAGGAATCAAATTAAGAATACTGGATGCACCAATTGATGTTAGTTCCTCGTTTGGGCGGTTTTCTGCTTCTCAAATGGCTGCTTTAGCCGACTTTGAAAGTAGATTGTTATCAGAACGCACTCGTCACGGTATGGCTTATTTTAGGTCACAAGGTAAGGTGCAAAGTGCTTGTTTTGGGTATCGACTTGATAAAAACCACAAAATAATTCCCGACAAGAAAAACTTCCCCATTGCTAGGAAAGTAATTGAACTATTACTTGAGAATTATAGTTTTAAAGCGATTAGTAAATATTTGCACGAGGAACATGAAATAAATTACTCGGTTTCGGGTATTAGGCATTGGCTTGATAACCCTACCATACTTGGGCATACCAGATATTTTACCGAGATGGAACACCGGAGGAACGCGAAAAACCCCAGACCACCACAAATAATTAAAAACACTCATGAGGCGATCGCCACTGAATTTGAGATTGCCAGAATTAAGCGCAACGTCAAAACCAGACCGCGTTTTACGGGTAAGAAAGAGCCGGAATATCCGTTAAAAGGTTTATTAAAATGTGCCCACTGCGGAGGGGGGATGCATCGGATTATTAGCCGGTACAAGTCGGGTGAGACTCATTGGATAAGGTGCAATCGACACGCTCGTAACTTTCATTTGTGCCACAACAAGAAAAACTCTCGTTTGAACGTCCTAACAGACCAAGTAATTATAGCTATTACCCAGGAAGCAGAACGGATTATTGAACAATCTGAAATTACTGATAATCCTGTTGAATCATCACAATTGATTGATTTAAAGCAGCAACTAGAGGGATTGAAAGCGCTTAACTCTTCCAACCCTGCAATTATTGCGGCTATGCAAGATATTGAGAACCAAATAGAAGCTGAGATTTTACGCTCTAAATATGCCAATAAAATCGATGCTGATAGGCTTAAACTGGCTTGGTCGTATTCTCAACCAACTTTCTGGGAATCGTTAGGGGATATCGAGTTACGAGAGGCTTTTACATCGTTTGTAGAAGCAGTGTTTGTAGATGACACTGGTAATGTATCCAGTGTTTCGTTTGGGTGATGCTTGTCGTAAAACTCAATAGCTAATTGTCTGAGGTGTCTTAGAAATTCCTCTCTAGTTCTTTTAACCTGCATCTGCTTTTCTCCTGTAGCGATATTTTTACGTTAATCAAAAATCGAGAATTTTCTGTTTATTGCGGACGGATAGAGTTTATCCGTCTTGTAATAAGTTGACCAATCAAGTAATACTTTCAAACCGCGAAACCAATCACAAACTGTTAACTGCATAAATTACTCAACAAGATTACGCGACTAAAACCGAATTAATGCAAACTATCAATTTTCGTATAAATAGGTCAGTGTTGAAAATCATCATCAAGACAAGGAAGTAGAGAGTGGGGAATAGGAATAAGGGTTTAAAGATAATTTCCTTTTTGTTATATGGCTAGATTTATCTATAAAAGATTTACTTCGGTTTTCCTCTAGAGTTTTATTTTTGTGCAAAAGAAATAAAACATATTTCGATAGAAAGCACTTTTCGATTAGCTCCCCAAAACTTCAAAAAAAGAAGCCCTAGTATATCATCAGGGCTTCTTTAATTACAGATTAGTATTTTGCAACACTAAACAAATTGTCTAAATTTCTTCAACCTTTAAACAGTGGGATTAACTTTAACAATCATATCGTTATAGTCAAAATCACCACCACCAGCTATGTCTTCGTAACCAAAAGTATTGTCACCAAGCAAGCGAATATGGTCAACTCCGTCGCTGTTTGCTCCCAAGAATGAGAAGTAAACTTCTGCGTTGTTGTTGATTGCTTCGTCTACAGTTCCATCTACAACCATGAAAGAAGCTAAAATACTTCCACCGTCGAAGGTTCCATCAAAAGTAGATGTTTGCTGATTATCGGTTTGAAGCAAGTCTAAACCTGTGACACGGTTTGTTAAGGCTGCTTCTTCATATCCAGTATCACCAGGATTGAAGTCTGCAATACCATCACCATTTGTGTCAATACCACCGTTGGAATCAACAACTTGGTAGAAACCAATCAAGTTATCAAAAGCAGCTTCTCGATGTACTTCCACACTTACTGATACTTGACCTGTTTGATTACTCAAATCAATGAGTTCGTTTTGTGGATTTCCTTGTAATTGAGTAGCGGGAGCGGGAGTATCTTGAGTAAGTTGTACAGTTAAATCTAAATTAGTGAAATCACTATTACCTGCTTCATCTGACCAGTTTAAATTAAAACTTTCTGCAACCAAGTCAGATACTTGTACGTTTGAGGAGTCGGAGAAGAATATAGGTAAGTTTGTTGTCCCAGTTGCTTCTAATTGAGCAAGTGCTGTATCAGTTGTACCGTTAGATACCAGATAGAAGCCCAAACGTGCGTCGGAGTCAACTTCAAGTACCCGCTCAATATCTCCTAACTCAAATCCACTGGGACGGTCGGAAATTGCAGAGAAGATTACTTGCGACCTTTGTAGCGCTGCTTGGAGATAACCATCAGAACCAGGAGCATTACCATCAACGCTACCGTTTTCATCATCTACAACAAATACACCAACCTCATTCACATTTTCAGTGTTATTGTTAGCTAATGTAAATTTGATGTTGGTGGGGTCTCCTCCGTTCAAAGTAAAGAAACTATTTTGGCTTTGAACTGTATCAAACACAGCAGGAGCAACATCATTAAGGTTGACGGTAATATTCGCAGTATTAGTTAAGCTACCTGGGTCTGTTGCTAGTACTTCCAAATTGAAAGTAGGTGTAACTTCAAAGTCAAGGTCATCTTTATCATTAACGGTAATTGTTCCGGTAGATGAGTCAATTGCAAAAGCTAGGTTACTATCATTATCTGGGTCAAGGTTTCCAGAAGTGATTGCAAGTGTTAGCGCTTCATTTTCGGGGTCGGTTGCAGTGATAATACCCACTTGTGTTCCGGAAGTGCTGTTCTCATCTACAGTGAAGGTCCCATCATCAGCAGTAGGTGCTTCGTTCACATTAGTAACAGTAACAGTCAAATCTTGCGTTACAGTTTCACTTCCATCAGAAACAGCAACTTGAACTTGGTAATTGTTATCACCATCATTATCAGCAGCAGTTTCAAAATCGGGAGCATTATTAAAGCTTAACTCCCCACTGTTGTTAATAGTAAATAATCCTTGGTCACTACCACCAGTGATACTAAAGCTGAGGTTATCATCATCTGCATCACTTGCTGTGATTGTTCCTACTTTTGTGGTGTTTTCTGCAACAGAGAAGCTGTTATTACTGGTAATGTTTGGAGCTTCGTTAACATTGGTAACTGCGATCGCGAAGTTTTTGGTGAAACTTTGATTAGGATTGCCATTGTCAGTAGCAGTAACTGAAAGGTTAATACTACTTTCGGTTTCAAAGTCTAAACTTTCACCATCTTTAAGCTTAAGTTGAGAATTTACAACTTCAAAACGGTTGTCGTTTATTGTGTAGGTAAAGTTGCTGCTATCAACATCGGTGACTGTAAGATTACCAATGACAGCAGCAGTGTTGTTTTCTGCAACGGATGAATTTGATAATGTGATATCTGTTGGAGCGTCATTAACGTTGGTAAAATTAACTGTTGCGCTACCACTATCAGTTAAACTACCGTCGCTGACTGTAATATCGTAGCTAGGAGCATTTTCGTTACCGTCGTCAATAAATTTAACTTTTCCATCACTAATTTGCTGTTGAGTAAAGCTGTTACTTACAACTCCATCAACTTCAAAGGTTCCACCAGTAATATTACTAACTGTAAATGTTAGGTTTGCATCATTGTTATCAGCATCAGTGGCGCTTAAATTAGTGCTGGTGAAAGTAACTGTACCACCTTCATCAATTGTGAGAGCATTGTTAACTAAAACTGGTGTAGTAGCTGCTGTATCGTTGTCAGTGGTATCAACATTAATAGTTTGGTTAGCAACAGCATCAAAATTATCGTCGCTATTGGCATCATCAACACTCAAGGTAAGTGCAGTTGTTTGAGTACCATCAACTAAATTGTCATCTACACCAGTTACTGTTACGGTTTGAGGTGTATCCCAGTTAGCGGATGTGAAGGTAAGACTGGTTGCAGAAACAGTGGCTTCCCCAGTATCTGGATTGGCAATATTAATTACTACATCTGAAGTTGGTTGACTGTTGAGGAGGATAGTAAATGTATCAGTGCTACCTGCTTCCGTTACCGTGGTGCTACCATCCGATTCTGTTACTGTAAAACCTGTTAAAGCAGTACCAGTTACAGAAATATTGTCAAAAGCAAATCCATTACTAGTGCTCGAAGAAGTTGCAGAATCAATTGCAAAAAGACCAAATTGCTGCAATTTAATTTGTACATCTGAGCCAAGACTCAAACCATTGTTTGCTGCAAATGTACTCAAATTAAAGGTTTGTGTCTGATAAGTTTCGGTTGAGTTATTACCAGTCAAGCTAATTAAACGAAACCAGTTTGTACCATCAACACTCAACGCTACACCATCGGAATCGTTTGAACCTGTGAAAGTCTCTTGCATCGGGTGATCAAAATCACCAAATTCCCTCTGATCGAAGCTGAGTTTTACGTCGTTAAATCCAGTTGTATCGACGTGCAGAATTACTTCATTGAGAGAAAATGTGTTAGTAAAAGCTGCATCTAGAGTAAGATGCTGTGTACCAACGGGATTATTTTCAGTCGTAACCTGAATCCTTCCTGCACCAGTAGTATTGGTTTCGTAAGCAAGGGAGAGGTCACCATCTTCAAAATTGTCGGTGAAGTTGAGTGAACTAGGTACAACCGAGCCAAAAATAGCATCATAAGCATTAATCAATCCATGTCCGGTAACGTTGTCATAGCCCGGTGTACCGATATCTATGGCAGTTGATTCTAATCTGTTGTAGATTTGCTCCGGAGTAAATGTTGGGTTAGCTTGTTTTACTAAGGCTGCAATGGCTGCGGCATGAGGTGCTGCGGCTGAAGTTCCAAAGAAGTTAGGGAAACCATTATTTTCTGAGTCACCGTTACCACTATCAAAGAATGTCGTATCAGTAGCATCAATTGCTGCAATATCAGGTGTTTGGCGGATTTCTGGTGTGGCTTTGCGAGTGCCATCTGATTCAAATAGAATCGTAGTTGGACCAACAGAAGTAAAAGATTCTGGATTTTCTTGGTCAAAGTAAGGAACTGCTCCTACTGCAAAAGCATTTTTTGCTGCTGGGTGAGCGAAGACAGTTGAACTATTAGTTGCAAACTCTTGATAAATTTCACTGGGGTTGTCGGAACTTAAATCAAAGGGGATATATTTGATACGTCCTGGTTCTGGACCCGCTAACAATTCAATCGCGACATCAAAATCTGTCTGACCAGTATTATTTGTAAAACTAAAGAATTCAGAAGGAGTTTGATTTGAAATATTGTCTTCTTCAGAACTAGCTACTATTTCACCTGTTGCAGCATTCAGTAAGAAAATATCTAAGTCTGTATCTACACCGTTAGTAGTGAAGAAAGGGTCATCCCATTGAAATGATAATGTAATCTTGTCTCCATCAGGAATAGTTATTCGTTGACGAGTATCGGTATTAGAACTGGGGTCAAAATCATAGAAATCACCAGAAGTTCCTTCGATAGTATCGCTTCCGAAATTAATATTGGTTGATTCGTAAGCAATATTACTGTCGTTTCCTGCGGAAGAAAAATAAGCAACACCATTATTGGTGACTACTTCATCAATAGCTAAGCTGACAACACCATCTTGAAAGAAAGGTTCTGTAACGAAAGCAATATCATCAACAATAATATCCGCTCCTGCATTTGCCAGAGCGCGAATATTATCAGCAAAACCTTCTGGACTAATAAATGCTGTTGCAAAAGCTAAATCTGCACCTGGTGCAAGGTCGTGAATCAGTTGCAACATGGCTCGACCTTCGTCAATACCACCCGATTCTAAGTCTTCTATAATATTAATGTTTGCAGGTAAGTTACCAGTATTTATATCATCATCGGCTCCACCCAAATTGTTATAGCTGTCGCTCAAAACACCAATAGTTACTCCCTTACCATCAAAACCTGTAGGTAAAGATGCACGAACTCTGTCAGTTTCGTGAACAAAGTCAGCTTGACTAGTTATTGAACCAGCCTTAGTTATAGGAGTAAAAACAGGTAATACACCTAAAAGTCCTTGATTTTCCAGATTTTCTAAGTCAGCAATTGAACTAACTGGTATCCAGCCTTCAACAAAGTTAAGGTCTGGTACCGAACCGATAACGTTAAAACCTAAACCTTCTAAAGCTGGTAGTAAACCTTCAACATCACCAGTAGTAATTCTGACAACAACTTCTGTTCCACTTTCGTTGAGTTGCAGAATGTCGTTACTACTAAAAAAAGCTTGTGAACTATTAGTATTCCTAGATATAGTTTTTGAGTTTAGAAATTCCTGATGCAGACTAAGCAGTTTCTCTGAAATTCGAGAAGAATTTTTTGGCATAGTAATTTATTTAGGGAGTGGGTTCACTATAGTTAAAAGCACTCATAATATACTTAATTAAATAATCTACTATACACATATACGCATTAGTGAATATACGCAAGTATTACTTAGTGAACAATAGTTTTCAAGTCTGATTGAAAACCTTTAAGCAAACAATATTTAGAGGAATACTTAAGATTTACTGGCAGAGTTAAACTAAAAAAAGATACTCCCGTTTATATTTATATGATGATATTAGTTGATTTATTCACATCCACAGTAGACTATGGATACAAGTAAGTATTTAGTAGTTTAAGTTAGAAGCATGAACAATTAACACCTTACTTGAGGAGTATTCAACCAAGTAAACTATCTTCAGAATGTCATATATTTCTTTTTGCTTTAATTGTTAATAGTACTGCGTCCTCACCAGACCACTGAGCGACTACACGTAAGCCAATTTCTTCTAAGAGGATACGGCTAGACCAAGCGTCACCACCAATGTTGTAGTCACCAATGATTGCTACATCATAAGGACCTTGTTCGTAGTTTAGAGTATTTTCCTTAGCAGCTTTATCAGCAGCAGGGAATACCCAGTCACGAATAGCATCGTTAGCAATGTGGTGTCCTAAAGACTGAGACACACCACGGAAACCTTCACAACGAGCGGGGATAACTGGCTTACCAAGGTCTTTGGAAGCTTTCTTAGAAACCGCTTCGATGTCGTCACCTATGAGACCGTTAGGACGTTAAATAAAAGCCCATTATTCCTGTAAATTGTTATATATAAACATTGTGCTTTGATTTACTTGTTTATATAGGACAATTTTTTAGTCAAAAAGTAGTAAAAATGGACGATATACAGGATAAGGTTTTTATTGACTTTGAGGTTCCAGCCACTTCTGATGGTTCCTACGAAGGCAGAAAAAAGATAATAGAAGCAACCGATAAACATTTGAAGATGAAATTCGAGCAAGAATTAATAGAAGTCAATCAAAGACTCAAGTTAGGCAAAACTAAAGTCAGGCTATTTTGTATAGGTGGAAGTATTCAACTTAGAGCAACTCTGCCATTAAAACCAGGTGAGACCCATAAACAAGGAAGAACTAAAAAACAATACTATATATCTTTAGCTATTCCAGCTAATTTTGATGGGTTAAAAACTGCTGAAGAAGAAGGTTATGAATTAGGTAAGTTAATTGCACGCAAAACTTTTACATGGACGGATAAATATTTAGGAATTAGAGCAACTAAGGATAAAGGTATTACTTTCAATGAATTTTATAATGAATTTGATAAACGATATTTTCAAACCAGAAAAAGAACAATTAGAAGTGAAAATAGTTTAAGAAGCTATAAAGAATGGTATCGTAGTTATTTTTTGGACGATTCAATAATCAACGAAGTAAATATTAAAATAAAAGTTGAATCTACTAAAACTCCTCATGCAAGAAAAACTTCTTTGCAGCTAGCAAAAGTAATTTGCAAAATGCTAAATATTACAATCGTTTTTGAAGATTTAAGAATTATTTACAAGCCTAAAGCAAGGACAATTCCGGACGACCATACAATTATCAAGTCGATTGAACTTTTTGAAGAACGCTCAAAAAAAGCTAAATGTACCTTAGAGGAAAGTAAGAATTCCTGGAAATTATATAAATTGATTTATAGTTTATTAGCTATTTATGGACTACGACCTAGAGAAGTTTTAAATAATCCAGATTTAGAATGGTTTATGTCTTCTGAAAACGAATATAATACCTTCAAAGTACATGAATCAAACAAAACTGGATACAGAGAAGTTTTTCCTTTTGTACCCGAATGGATTGAATTGTTTGATATCAAGAATCAAGAAGCGATTGAGCTATTAAGAAAAAGAAGTCTTAGCTGGAAGACTTCTACGGAACTTAAAAATAGAATCAAAGGTATTTCTAATACATTTAAGATTTGCAATATACCTTTTGTACCATATGATT
>ERZ1740052.699-NODE-699-length-11227-cov-9.795202_pt1 | contig 11227 bp, 8 predicted proteins | sample MGYA00581750_ERZ1740052 | MGnify/ENA primary metagenome ERZ1740052 (study PRJEB43018, sample SAMN04849743) | marine metagenome | isolation source: floating plastic debris | place: Pacific Ocean | collected 2008-08-30 | study: EMG produced TPA metagenomics assembly... | reverse complement strand
ACCCACTACCCACTACCCACTACCCACTACCCACTACCCACTACCCATTACCCCTTCTATATGTATTACATCAGTCGAGAGCGCGTTGTCCGAAGTTTGGAATTTATCCAAGACTCAATCATAATTTGCTTGTGTATCGGTTTATTTAGCTTCATGGTGCTTGAAGTGAAAGATATGTTTCTCTCTTTGCTTCCACCTCTTGAGATTCAACCTGTTACTGCCGATATTCTATTTTTGCTGATTTTAGTTGAGTTATTCCGACTGCTGATTATTTACTTGCAGGAACATCGAGTATCTATTGGGGTAGCTGTTGAAGTTTCTATCGTTTCGGCTTTGCGAGAAATTATTGTTAAAGGTGTTTTAGAAATAGGTTGGACTCAAGTCTTAGCAACTTGTGCCTTTCTATTAGTGCTGGGAGTGCTATTAGTTCTCCGAGTTTGGCTACCTCCCACTTTCAATGGCATCGATCCCGAACAAGCTGTATCTCAACGCTATAAGGATCGACAAGTTAAGTCTGAATTGCTAGAAACTAATGGACGTACTTGAGTTAGGAGTTAGGAGTTAGGAGTTAGGAGTTAGGAATTTTTTCTACCCCCTCTTCCCCCTCTACCCCCTCTACCCCCTCTCCTCATCTCCAATGCCCAATGCCCTATCCCCAACCCCCAATTACAAATACCAAATACCAAATACCAAATACCAAATACCAAATACCAAATACCAAATTTGATTATGTCAACTATTACCACAACCACAAACCGTAAAAGAGATGTCCAAGCTGCTGAAATTGGACAAGATACAATAATATTGCGATCGCGAACTTGGGAACGATTAAAGTTTGAGGTTGAATATTCTCGTCAAAAGGGAACTACAGCTAATTCTTATCTGATTCAAGCTGATAAAAAAGCTTTAATCGATCCTCCTGGCGAATCTTTTACGGAAATTTATCTCCAAGAATTAAAGCAACATCTAGATTTAACTACCCTAGATTACATTATTCTCGGTCATGTCAACCCGAACCGCAGAGCGACTTTGGAAGCATTGCTGCCAATTGCCCCTCAAGCTACTTTAATTTGTTCTCGCCCTGCTGCGAATGCGCTCAAAGCGGCTTTTCCTGAATGGGAATCGCGGATTCAAACCGTGCGGGAGGATATTCTAGATTTAGGAGGGGGACATCAGCTAAAATTTGTTACTGTACCAACTCCCCGTTGGGCTGATGGACTTTGTACTTATGATTCTGCAACGAGTATTCTCTATACAGATAAATTCTTTGGCGCTCATATCTGCGAAGATACCTTATTTGATAAAGACTGGAAAAGTTTAGATGCAGAACGTCGTTACTATTTTGACTGTCTCCACGCACCCCAAGCTAAACAAGTTGAAGCTATTTTAGAAAAGATTGCGGTTTTCCCTGCAAAAACCTACGCTCCCGGACATGGTCCAATTGTTAGTTACAGCCTCAGTAGATTTACTTATGACTACCATCAATGGTGTCAGAATCAAAAATCTCAAGAGTTGAGTGTTGCTTTGCTTTATGCTTCTGCTTATGGAAATACAGCGATTTTAGCAGGGGCGATCGCCAATGGTTTAATAGAGAATGGAGTTAATGTAGAATCCATCAACTGCGAATTAGCTGATACTGAGGAGATTACTAGCATTGTAGAAGCTTGCGATGGCTTGATTATTGGCTCACCGACATTAGGTGGACATGCACCGACTCAAATTCAAACGGCTTTAGGAATAATACTTTCAACAGCAGCGAAAACAAAATTAGCAGGGGTATTTGGTTCCTACGGTTGGAGTGGAGAAGCAGTTGATTTAATAGAAAACAAATTTAAAGACGCAAATTATCGTTTAGGATTTGAATCAATTCGAGTTCGTTTCACTCCTACACCTGAAATTCTCCAACAATGTCAGGAAGCTGGGGCATTATTTGCCGAAAACTTGAAAAAAGACAAAAAGCTGCGTAGCTCACGTCAAGTTGTTACAGAAACCCATATAGATCGTACAGAGCAAGCAGTAGGGCGGATTGTGGGTTCCTTATGTGTAGTCACAACTCGCGACGGAGACAGCCACAAAGGTGTTTTAACTTCTTGGGTATCTCAAGCTAGCTTTAATCCACCAGGAATAATGATTGCCATTGCTGACGAGCAAAATGCAGATTTAATATGTAATTTAGGTGATAAATTTGTACTGAATATTCTCAAAGAAGGTAGAAATGTCCGCCGTTATTTTTCTCGTCATAGTACATTAGGGGATAATCCATTCGTCAATCTTTCTACTAAAACCGCCGATAATGGTTGTCTTGTTCTCAACGAAGCATTATCTTACTTAGAATGCACGGTACAAAATCGTATTAAATGCGGAGAAAGATGGTTAATTTATGCGGTAGTTGATAACGGTGAAGTCTTAGAAAATGAAGGATTAACTGCACTCGAACACCGTAAATCCGGCAGCTATTATTAATTGCAGCATTTAATTGATCGGGATTTACGCAAGCCCCCTTTCTACTATCGTTCCCAGGCTGGAGCCTGGGAATGCAGTGGCAGAAGGATCTTGTATCGTTATAATTATGAGGCAGAGCCTCCGGAAATATGTCCCCAGGCAGAGCCTGGGAACAAGTGTAAACGGCTGGGGACATAAAACTAGGAATACTTTTTACTTAATAATCCATTTTCCCCAATCAACATTATCCTCTTCGCATGGTTGATATAATTGTGGATTACCAGATGCAAGCACTTGAGCAATCATTTGCATCGATTTAGTTTTACTCGGCGTAGAAAACTCAGAATTAGGATTATAAACATCGGGATGATGCCAATTATCTAGTTGAATAATTTGAGATAAAACAGCCGGTACTATTTTTCTTAATTCTGTTTGGGTTGCTAGAATTTTTTGCCGATATTTGTTGACAAGATGAATCATCAGGTCAAAATCAATATAATCTGATAAATGAGGATTTCTCTCAATTTCATCTGAGTTAACAATAAATTGTTCTTCCCGAATCATTACCGATATAGATTCAGGAATTTCCGAATCATCTTCCTCTAATTCACCCGATGGATACTTAACCGGAAAATAAGTAACAAAAGGTTCGTTTATTAAAAGACGACTTCCAAATGCAGAAATCATCAGCACTGGTTCAACACCATTTAAGCTATACCAACTAACCACTTGTTCTATTGTCAAAGCCCAATCAGTATCGTTCCTAAAGCCGGTAAGACGAGCAGTTACCATATCGTAATTCATGTTATCAAAACCCGGAAAATCCAAGTTACCGGCTGCTTTTTCCAGACAGTTAAGAATATTTTCTGTAGTAAAAGTTGTCATATGATGTAAAAGAATTTTTCTTAAGATAGCATTTAGCGCCAATAACTACATTAATCTTTAATTAATAATGTTATGAAGGAAAGGGAAATCATAATTTGCTCATAGATTAATAACTATGATTAATCCCCGCGAAATCTACGATTTAATGTTAGATTATGCTGCTACAAATACTCAAATAGAAGAAATAATTATCGGTTTAACTTGGACTTTATGTTTAACTGAAGGTGCTGGTTTATGCATGAGTCCGGGAATGCTTACTCGGACATTACCTTTCTCCGGAACTTTAGTAAATAAATCAATTTCCGAATTAGCTCCTTGGTTGCGTTCGTGGAATCCCTATCAAGCAACTATAGGAATGGCTGCGATTAATTCTATTATAAATTACTCTTCAAATTTACCCGATAGTGGTACACTTTTATCTCCCGACACCTCAGCAAATTTAGCGGTATTCGAGCATTTTTTACCCCAAATACGTAACAAAAACGTTTGCATCATTGGACGCTATCCAGGATTGAATAAGTATTCCCAAGAAATGCAAATGAAAGTTATTGAATTGAATCCGGGGCCAGAAGATTTTCCCGCACCAGCTTCAGAATATTTGCTACCGGAAGCCGAATGGGTATTTCTAACTGCTACTTCTATTGCTAATAAAACCTTTCCTCGTTTAGTTCAATTAGCAAAAAATTCAAAATTGGTTTTAATGGGACCAACTCTTCCTTGGTTGCCAGATTTAAAACAACTGGGAATCGATTATTTAGCAGGAGTTAAAGTTACTAATTTACCAGCTTTAAGAGAAACAGTAGCCGAAGGAGGTGGTGTGAGAATCTTTGAAACTGGTATTCAATACAGTGTAGTTGAATTGTGAATGTTAGTTGATAGTTGATAGTTGATAGTTGTTAGTTGTTAGTTGATAGTTGTTAGTAGCGCTTACGCAACCGGCACTTTTTTGTGTAGGGGAGGCAAAATGCGCTGTAGATTAACTTCGGGCATTATTGCCGTTGCTGTGACGGGAACCCATTAAAAATTTTTAATGGGAACCCTGTGACACTTTGACCAATGTTGAAGGTAGTAACAACGTTTTGGGTGTCACGCACCAACCGAGTACTGTGACAATTGCGTAAGTTCTGGTTAATTGTTAATTGTTAATTGTTAATTGTTAATTGTTCGCTATTTTTAGATCGGTAGGGACAAAATATCGTTAAATTACGACTATATAATCATACGTATAACTGCTAACCATCATGATAATAGACAGTTTCAGGGCTAAATTACGCAAAGAGGTGGAACTTTGGCGAGATGAAGGTATTATACAGGATTCTGTGTACGAACAATTATCCGAAAGATATCAGTTTGATAGTTTGGATAATGTAGCTCAAGATCGTTTTATTTTCATTTTGATTGGTGTCGGCTGTATACTAGTCGGCTTGGGGGCAATTACTTTTGTCGCGGCTAATTGGCAATCATGGACGCGTGAAGTAAAGTTAGTTTTATTATTAAGTCTATTTTTTGCAACAAATATTATTGGTTTTTTCCTTTGGAGAGAACCCGTTTTTGATAACGCTGGCAAAAAACGCCGACAGCGTAAGCGAAAATTCGGACATGGTTTACTACTTTTGGGAGCTTTACTTTTAGGCGCAAATATGGCGTTTATGGCGCAGACATTCCATATGAGCGGTTCCGATTACGAACTGTATTTGTTTTGGGGAATCGGCGTTTTGGTAATGGCTTATGGCTTGCGCTTGGCTTCCTTGGGTGTATTTGCGTTTGTCTTAATTAATTTTGGTTACTGGATGGGTTTAGGAAATTTATGGAATTTGGGTGACTTTTCTTTGTCGCGAATGATAATACAATATATGCCAATCCTTTGGCTGGGGCTGTTTATTCCCTTAGCGTATATCTGTAAATCGCGATGGATTTTCGCATTATCTACAATTACTTTTGCGACTTCCCTACAATTTCATTTCAACAGATATTACCTACCGACGCTTAATTCTTTTACTTTTGCGCTTCCAGCAGCATTATTGTGGAGTTATGACGATTTATTATTTCCCAAAGTTAATCAAAGATGGTTTCAATCGGTTGCGCGTAATATAGCATTGCTCTTTCTGAGTATTCTATTTTATGTTCTTTCCTTTCGGGGATATTGGCAATTTTCCAATTATTCTAACGGAAATAACCCAATACCAAATTTATTTTTATTTACAGATTTGGTAATTCTCACGGTTTTAGCCATATACCAATGGTTTCATCTCCTGCGTCCAAAAAGCAACCGTCAGCGTCAAGGAATCGATATTACTAACATTGGAATTGCTATATTTATAGTGATGGGGGCGTTTGCTCCTTTATGGAATCAAAGCTTTTCTGGAATTTCGGTTTTAGCAATTTTCGTTTTCAATGTATTTTTAGCATTATTAGCTTGCTCCATGATTCGCCAAGGATTGCAATCTAATCAAAGACGGGCATTTTGGGGAGGAATGATCTTGTTAACGCTGCAAATTATCACCCGAATGCTCGAATACGATACCGCTTTACTATTGAAATCTTTGGTTTTCATATTATGTGGTGTTGTTGTTATCGGCGCGGGATTATGGTTTGAAAAACATTTATCAGTGAGCAGTGAGCAGTGAGCAGTTATCAGTAAATAAGTTATTCAAAAAGCAACTAACAACCAACAACTAACAACCAACAACTAACTATGAAATCTTTTCCAGAAGAGTCTTCAGAAAAACAACTGATTCCAGATTTTAAAGCGAAATCACTTGCAACTAATAAACCAATACCAATTTTTAGATTTATAGTACCTTTATTAATTCAAGCTGGGTTACTTTTCGCGATACCGGCACAATCAGCTTACACTTACCTTACGGGTAAAACGGTAATTTTACAAACTGTACCAGTAGATCCTTATAGTTTATTAACAGGTTACTACCAAATTCTCAGTTACGACATTTCCACAAGAAGCACTTTAGAAAAACTCCCCGGTAGCAAAGACATATTCAAAGAAGGGAACAGTTTCTATGTAATTCTCCAGGAAGAAAAATCTACCGGAAAAGGAATTCCTAAAGCTTGGAAACCACTGCGTTTAACTAAAGAAATTCCCGATTCTCTTCCCGATAACCAAGTAGCTTTGCAAGGTAAATCTGAATTTGGCACAATTAAATATGGTTTAGAAAAATATAATATCCCGGAAGATCAACGCAACAAGATTAACGATAATATATCTCAAGCTAGACGAAGTGCAACACAAAGAGATAAACAACCTATCGTAGTAGAAGTCAAAGTTGATTCTCAAGGTAAATCGGTACCTATAAGTCTGTGGGTGAAAGAAAAAAATTACCGGTTTTAACAGTTAACAGTGAGCAGTGAACAGTTAACAGTAGTATATCTTTTTGTATGAATAGCGTAGCTATTGGAAAAATAATTAAATCTCTCACTTAAAACTAATAACTGCTAACTGTTTACTGCTAACCCATCTAATCTTCGTTACGCAGTTGCCAAGCTGCACCAAAAGCGGCTCCGGCTCCTGCTACTAACCCCGTACTCATTCCTTGCATCGTTTTATTAACGGGATCTTGAGTTAAACACTCGCTTGTCACTTCAGTAGCTTCTAAACACATGGTACTTTCAGCCCAACTAGAGGTACCTCCGAGTACTACACCAGCCACGCTACAGGAAACTATTAACAGTAAAAGTCGTTTATTTTTTCTATCCATAGATAGGTTTTTAAATATCTTTAGTATTAATTCTTCTATCTACTGTACATAAAAGTTTACCCATTGTCAGCAGGATTTGTATAAAAAGGTCAACTCACATGTTGCACATCTTCTAACCCTTGCCCAATAAGGATTTGAGATTTAACCAAATGTGTTAGTTTCATTTGTTGCTAGTGGCGATCGCCGCGCCGCTAGTTAGGCGCTCACATCTTGCACATTTTAAAACCCTTACCTAATAAGGATTTGAGCTTCGACTCTTGCCGAGGGTTCCCAGGTTGAACCTGGGAACTAGGATTTCGAGGCTCTGCCTCTAGATTACGGCGTTGCATCCCGGCGCAACTACGAACCTTTTTTTATTCCATCATTTTTGTTGTGTCGCTACACAAATCGAATTTTCGATTTAGTTAAAACCATCGTGGCTGCTAATCCGATAAATATAGTAACAGGTACTCCCGATTCGGGTACTTTCTTTCTGAGTATTGGCTCATCTTTTTTGGCGTAGGTGTAAGAAACTGCAACAGTCGCACCTGCATAAGTTTCAAATCGAGCCGACAGATTACCCGCACCTGTAGCTGTTGAGTTACCTATAGCTTCCAGGAATAAGTTAAAACTGCCATCGCCAACGAAGGGTGTAAAATCATCTGGGATGGTTAAAAGTGTAGATTCTTTCTTAGTATTAGAAATATCTGTTAATTTAACGCCTGATGCACCATCAAAATCAAAATCTCCATCGTATGCGCTCAATTCTTTATTAACAGATGCAGTAGGTAAAGCTACAAGTAATAAGGAATCATCAGGTAATGGTTTTTTCAAACTAATTTCTGCGGCAAGATTTCCCGTCACAAGTGCTGCTGTAGCATCTTCATTTTCTAAACTTACCGAACCTTCAACATTACCGCTTAATTCAAAGAAAACACTTTCTAATTCACCTAAACTGCTATCAAATTTAGGTAATGTTATTTGTTTTTCAAAGTTAGTTTTTTCTAAATCAACCTTACTTTCATAAGTTAGCGTCGATGCTTGTACGGCATTCATCGGCACTAATATTGCAGCAACAGTTGTCACCATAACCTTTGCTTTGGAAATGGATAGATGCATAATTATTCAACCTATGTATTGTTTACGTTTTTTATTACTGTTTATTCAACGCACCCGCTTACTCTAGAAAAGAGATTAATAGAGTAAAAAAAAATAAGCAATATTACTTAAGTATATTCATGAAATATTTACAAAAAAACTCCGGATATATCCAGTTATATATTTTTTATGTATGTAAGTAAAAATAACAATTTTGCTTTTAGCCGATAGCTTCAGTAAAAGCTTTATAAATCAATAGTAAATATTTTACAAAGTTAATTATATTCAATATATTTTTTTACTTTTAGGCTGCTAATACCAATTCTGTATGAGGCTGCGGGCGATTTAGCGCAGCCTCATGCAGAATTGGTATTAGTCTTAACTACGATTTTCAACGCCGACTTACTTATGGTATTTGTACTGGTTTGATGTTTCTAGATTTTTTTACAATCATTGGAAGTTCCCACCAAGCAACATAAGGATATTTGTGATGTTCCTCATGATAGCCGAAATGATAGCAGCTAATAAAAGACCAAAAAAATGGACGATAAATACTTTGAGTGCGATAAGAATTTTGATATCCTTCCAATGGCTCTCGGTGGGGTAAATATGTGCCGAAATAAAATAGTTGAATAGAGCTAATTAATAATGGTATTGCCCAAAACAATAATAAGTTAATTTCTGGAATATGGAATATAATTCTTACGGAATGATAAATTACTGTCATTCCCGCAAAACGCAGCCAACTCCAATAGCGAAACATAAAATAAAAGTACCAACTAAAAAAGTTTTTATGTTTACCATTGTGGTAGTCTGGATCGAGTTCGCAGGCTGGATTTTTATGGTGCTGCCAATGTCTTTCTAGCAGTTTCTTATAAGAAAAAAATGCGTATAAAAATACAGTTAAATAACCAATAAAATTATTGATTTTAGCGTTTTTTTCAAATACAACACCATGCATTGCATCATGGGCTGTAATGAATAGCCCCGTCTGGAAAAAAGTTCGCCATAAAATTGCAGTAATAATTAATATTATATTTGTTTCAGAAATATTGAGTTTGAGCAATATTCCGAGACTAAATGCCCATGTAGCGATAATAAGACAAGATATTATTAATCCGATATAAGCTTGACTCGATTGAATAAATTTTCTCAATTGTTTTGGCAAGATATCGATTAAGGATAAAGTCATAAAGATAATAATCTGGTTTGATGCCCGAAAATACTATTAGAGTCAAGGAACGGTTCATAGAAAAATTAAAAAATATTATACTAAGTTTTTTTTTTAAATTAAATATGTATAGATTACATTGTATCGCTTTTTTGTAATGAGTAACTAGAAGGATAATTAGCTTTATCTCTTCTATTTACATTACTGAACTCTAACTTAATTCTAGTTAAATTATAAAATTATGGTGGTATGAGAACGGTATCAATGACGTGAATGATACAATTACTAGCTTTGATATCTGCTTGAATTACTCTAGATTTATTAATTCTAATTCCATTTTTTTGACTGACTACAACATGAACTGGGTTGCCTTCTACAGTCTTTATTTGACCAGATTTTAAACTTTGAGAATTAACTCTACCAGAAACAACATTCAGGAGTCAGAATTTTTTGTAAAGCTGCTTTATTCTCTGGTTTCAATAGTTTGTCTAAAGCAGGGCTATATTCTAAATGTTAACCAGGTATGGTACAATAGGCGACGCAAATTCGATTCTTAGCATCTACTGCCGTGTCTCAAATCGCAATCATAGAAGCCTTTGCAGGACTAGAAGACCCTCGTCGTGCAGGAGAGCGTCACACTCTTCCATTGTGTCTCCCACTATTTGCCTTGGCGATTAGCTCCGCTAAACCCCCGGAGGGCGTAAGGGGTTATGTATAAATAACGCCGAACTTGTCTTCATAACCAAACGAGTAATCTTCTTGCCCCAACAGATATCTAAAAAAAGACAAGTTCGGCGTTATTCTTACAAGGATGCTAACGCCGCTGGGAATCAAGGATTTTCAGCAATTGGAGACTGGATTTCAAGTTATCAAGAGCGGTTAATCTCCTAACTTGCACATTTTAAAACCCTTACGCAATAGGGATTTGGGCTTTAATAAAAATGTGCTATTTTCATTTGTTGCTAGTGGCGATCGCCGCTAGTCGGACGCTCACATCTTGCACCATTGTCAATAAACGCCTTGGAATAAATTCCCCCCGCGAGAACACCTTCGTCTGATTGCGGCAGACTGGGTTTGGCTTGTAGTGCGTTTTAACGTACGCCGGTATATTAGCCTTGGAATTTATTCCAAGGCAGTTGTTGAGAATGGTGCTGTTCGGTAAGGTTAATTGAACTTTTCAAGCCTGCGAAAAATAGACTACCTTCTTAAAGTACTGTACGTCGTGCTTTCTTACACATAAACTACGAGCAGTATTCCATGTGTCTTGCTAAGTTCTTTGACGTACAACCCAAGAATGGTGAAACAATTAGTTTAGATGGTAAAATTGTTAAAGGTTCATATCAAATTGAAAATGATAACCCAAATTCTGATTTCCACCCAGCAATAATGTTGGTTAGTTCTTACATTGTTGAGCGGGGTTTGATTTTGGAATCGTTTGAAGTTTATGCCAAAACTAATGAATCTTTCCCGACAATACGGGCCCTAGGAACAATGTCATATCCATCTAAACCATCTATTGAGCCCTGCGTAACGACCTTCGATGAGTTTGTGCAATTGGCGGATTATTCTCTGATGGACACCTTAAATGCCGATCCTGATGCCACGGTCGATGGTGACGATCGCCGTGCCCGCCAGGTTTTTTCTGGTCATTTTGTACCTGTGACACCCACGCCGCTTGCTGAACCAGAATATGTAGCCCATAGCAGCACTTTTTTTAAGGAACTTGGGTTGAGCGACGAGCTGGCGTTTGATGAAAAATTTCGCCATGTATTTTCTGGTGATATCTCTGCTGCACACGAGCCTATGCGTCAGATTGGCTGGGCGACTGGTTATGCACTGTCTATTTATGGCACCGAATATACCCAACAATGTCCATTTGGTACTGGTAATGGTTATGGCGATGGTCGGGCCATATCTATATTTGAAGGAATCATCAATG
>ERZ1740052.698-NODE-698-length-11228-cov-9.038307_pt1 | contig 11228 bp, 6 predicted proteins | sample MGYA00581750_ERZ1740052 | MGnify/ENA primary metagenome ERZ1740052 (study PRJEB43018, sample SAMN04849743) | marine metagenome | isolation source: floating plastic debris | place: Pacific Ocean | collected 2008-08-30 | study: EMG produced TPA metagenomics assembly... | reverse complement strand
TTTTTGTTTTTATTTTTAACCCATCAGAATTAATGGGACAGACTACTAATGTTCCGCCATATTAATTCTGCGGGGTTTGTTTTCTTCCAAACGTCGGGAGACGTAGCAGTGCTACGTCTCTACATACCATCAAAATTAATGTGGTGGAATACTAGTTTTCATTTCAAAATAATGGTTAGTGCGAGCAAGATGCTCGTACACCCGAATACCCATTAAAACTAATGCAATCGACTAGTTGATAAAAGCCCCTGGATTTATCCTATGGGTACTTGATAACTGATAACTGATAACTGATAACTGAAATGACTCCTACATTAATTGGACGCTGGCAATCTCGGATATTTCTGTTAGCAACTATTGGTGTTTTATTCACCTTACCTTTTGCTTTTAGTAACGGTTTCCAAAACATAGAATTTATCTATTTTTGGATATTATTTTATGTTGGTGCATTTGGTTTAGTTTGGGATATTCTTTATACCTTCATACAAAAGTTTTTCTGGGACCACGATTGGCCGGGAATAATACAACTTTTCGCAGCAATTGTTGAAGGTATTTTTCTAGGATTAATGATTAATTTGGTCGGATTACCAAATATTTCTCAGAAGCCAGATTTACTAACTTATGTAATTCATTACAGCGTAGTTTGGGTTGCTGTTTATTGTGCTTCTTGGGTAGTAATGCGCTTGTTATTCCCCCGTGCGCGTTTTCGTGGTGGTGCTTGGATAGGTAAATGGGCTAAAGGTTAATTTGCTTCTATTGGTTGAATAGTGGAGGTGGGAAAGGGGAGGAAACTTCACCCCGCCCTGCGGGCACCCCTCTCCTTAATAAGGAGAGGGGAAGGGGGTGAGGTTTCCGAAAGTGTATTCAACAACGGGAAACCGTTATATTTACATCAGGGATAAAGATCAAACAGTATTAGCAGCAATCAATGTGATTTGCTGCTAAAAGTATTGTAGTAAGAAAAATCCGCTGAGTAAAGCGCATCAATTACTACAAAAAATCGCAATACCAACCAATACTGCTCGGTTAAGCCTAAAAATCCGAAAATATGTAGGTTGGGTTGAGGAACGAAACCCAACATTTATCTGTCGCTCAACCCAACCTACAATTTCTAAAAGTATTGTAGTAAGTAAAATCCGCTGAGTAAATCGCATCAATTACTACAAAAAATCGCAATACCAACACATATTAACTCAAAGCCGAACTAGTACAAATAGGTATAATTTTGATGAAACAAAAACCTTGGCTGAAATATCTGCTTGTGGTTTTATTAATTGGTTCTGCTGGTTTGATTACACCTGCAATCTTTAATCAGTTTTCAGCAGCAGATTCGATGGAATCTTCTGTTTTATTAGCAAGAAGGTCTAGATACGACCAATTAATGCGACAGGGTTATGCAGCAACCAGACGCAGACAATATTCTAGAGCATTACGTTTTTTCCGACAAGCATTAGCAGCACGTCCCGGAGATAGATTTGCTCGTAGAGCGATCGCCAATGTAAGTCGCTATCAAAGACGTGTTTCCAGGTACAGAAGAGTTGCTAGAAGGGGAAGACCTCGTAGAAGAAGAGGTGCAGCAACTAGAGGAACAAATTCTATTAAACTAATTCCTCTAATACCAACAGATAATGATAAATCTGAGTCAAATCAACAAGCAAATGCTAATTCTTCAGATTTATCACTGTTCTTAACAACGGCAAAGCATCCAACTTTCTTTTTCTATATTCCTCCACTTTCCCAAGAGGAAGAACTATTATTTGAATTAGAAGATGAAAATAGCGGGGATATTGTGTACGAAGTAACTTTAAAGGCTCCCCAAAAAGCAGGTATCATCAGCATTACTCTTCCTAGCAACAAACCACCTCTAGAACTTAATAAAGAGTATCTTTGGAGTCTTTCAAAAGCTAGTAACAGACCTGATGACCTCCGTCCAGAAGGTTTAATTAAGCGAGAACAGCCAAACCAAGATTTAAGCAGCAAGCTGAAAGCAGCGTCACCCTTAGATCGTGTAACACTATATGCGGAAAATGGATATTGGGAAGATAGTTTGAGGACTGTAGCTGATTTACGTAGTAAGAGTCCTCAAGATGAAGAAATCAATATCGAATGGGGTAATTTACTGGGAACGGTAAACCTTGATGAAAACGTAATCAACGCTCCTCTGTTATCAAAGCGATAAACTTGTATCTCCTAGGTAGAGTGTCTGACGCAATTAGATATACGATAACTGGCTCCCAGTCTCCGGCTGGGAATCCCTGGGCGTGAGGCTCTGCCTCAAGTATTTTACGAGGCAGAGCCTCTAACCATGTGTACCCAGGCTGAACCTGGAGGAAGATATAATCAATTCTTCTGTGTTGCTGAAGAAGTAAAGTAGAGTTTCGTTATGTTCGGTATATAGCAAATTTCGGTCTGGTAACTACACATTGAACCTCACCCCTCTCCTTCCGCCAGGAGAGGAGAAGGTAGAATACTAAGTCGGGTTTTCCCAGTAACCGTGTAGAGACGTTATGTATAACGTCTCTACATTATGTGGGATATATCGCGTCTCTACATTATGTGGATAGACAAACAAAACCACCATAATTGTCAAGAAACCCGGTTTTTTGAAAAAACCGGGTTTCTAGTTCACGAAATTTATAAATTTTAACCTTGTGCTTCTAACCAAGCCTGTAAATCAGCCATGCTGCTAAAATCAAGCAGCGCTTCTCCAAGATTTTCTAATTGTTCTAAGGAAAGATTTTCAACACGCTGACGGCTTTGTTGGGGTAATTCTCCTACACGTCGAGTTAGTTGACGGAGAATCAGCGATAGCTCTCCTTCTTGCTTGATATCCCGGTAAACTCGTGTTTCCTGAAATGTAATTCCTAGCATCTGTTCGACCTCTCGTCGGCTAAGTTGTTCAAATTTGTAAGATATTATTGTCGTAATTAAGTCTATTATGGCGCGACTTGTAGTTTCTGGCTGTTCTGTGGAAGAACGTTCTAGCAAATACCTAGCTTCTTCGGGTGCTTGTTGTTCGTTTACTGTAGTTAGCAGCATCAGCGCAACCCAAATGGGTAATTCACGAATATTTCCCAATTCATTTAAATAAATCCTTTTAACTTGTGGACTACTGAGTTGTCCCCGATGCGGATAAATATCGCTTTGCTCAATACTACGGGATGGGTAAATTACCACGACTTGCCAGTCGTTGAACCTCTCGCGGTTACGATAAAAGTACAGTGATGATTCGGCAAATACGCGCTCGTAAAGTCGTTCATCCTTCTGAAACTGCACCTCACAGAAATACACAGCACCCTGACTTTGATTTTCCGGTGGGAGAAATACCCCATCAATTTCAAATTTCGGTTCTTTGACAGCTACTGAATCAAATCTGTATTCAGATGCATTTTCTGGTGGATTTGTCAACAATTCAAAGAGTAAAGCTGGACATTGTTGAAACAATTTGTAAAATATCGAGTCTCGGCGCATGAAGCAATTTTAATTCATGTTTTTTTAAGTTATTAATATTTTATAGGAAAATGATACAAACTAAAATTAATATTATTTGCTTCTCTTTCGATATTATTTACTGGAATAAACCTGTTATTAAGGACATAATTTACTAATTTAACAAAAATGTGTGATTATTAAATTATTAAGAAACCCGGTTTAAAAAAAAACCGGGTTTCTATTTCACTTCAATCTTAAAAAATGCTTAAAACCCACACTTAACAATTCATGACTTACACGATTTGTACAATATCCGGTTGGTGCGTGACGCTACAAGCTTGGTTGCTTCGTTCAAATTCTTCCAGGAGTACAGCACCCTACGAAACTACAAAACCATTACCAAGGACTACCAATCATAGTAAAGGATGCCCAATAATAAGAATGAGAAAGTTGACGCTAAGACTTTGCTATTTTTTACGCCAAGGTATTTAGTATTGAGAACATTGAGATTAGAAATTGTAAGACATACCCAAAGAAAGTACAGGATAAACTTTGAACGAGTCAATTTCGTCCTCAATATCCTGCTCTGCTTGTAGAATATTGCTGTTGATTTCGTCTCTCACATTTTCATCCGCATCTGGGCCAAACTCAGGTGTTATTTTTACTGACGCTGAACCAGTAAACATTACACCCAAGTTAAATGAAAATGCCCAGCGATTACCAGGTTTAACTGGATTTCCCCAGCCAATACCGATGTAAGGTGCAACATTGTTGGCAAATGAAGCTTTCACTTTCGCAGAACCTAGTTCATCCGTATCGTATCTTTCGCCATCGATTTCGATTTGGCCTCCGCTAGACTTTACATCTCCTTTAAGTTTATTATCATTGAATACCAAGCCACCAGTTATGCGGAAACCAGATTTTTTCCACGGATGGTAATCAATTAAAGTGGAGACGTTAAGTAGATTTAAGTCTGCTTCAATGGTTGTATCATCTGCGTCAATCTCTCCGGTGTTTAAAGAAAAGGCATTCAAACCTAGTCTGGTATTGAGACTATCTGAAACAGATTTAGTAACGGATACACCTAAACCTAAAGTACTAATTTCCGGAGTTACAGCCAAATCATTAGTTTTGACTTTTTGTTTGTTTTCTTGTTGCTCTCCAACTACTTGTGCCTGTACGAATTGAGTAGGATGCTCAGCACAGACTAAATTTTCAGGAACCTTTTTACAGAATTTTTCTAAGTTAGCAGGTTTTTTATTAATTACATTATCTACAGATAAGTCTGTCTGAGGTGCTAAATCTGCTGCACTGTAGGAAATAATTCCTTGTTTGGGCTGAGTGTGGGTTTGAGCATTGATTTGCTGATTTACTATTTCCATTGGTACTTCTGTGGCAAATACCTTTTGAGTCATAGAATTTGCAATCAAAGTAGCAGTGGTAATTCCGAGCAGAGAAACACTCAAGTCAAATTTTTTCATCATTTAAGTAATCCTTAGAGTAAGTATATATACAAATGCTTTTCAGTCATTAAAAGAACTAGCAGTACACAAATTTGACTTGATAGACTAATCAAATTGAAAAACACGCAAATTTTATTCTTTCAATTATTCTCAATCTTTAGATCGAGATATAAATTACGTCGCTTAGTATAGCGTTTACACATATGAATAGTAAGTATAAAAAAAACTTTTATTCAGGGTTATTAAAATAGTTATTTTCGTTTGTAGTAGCTTTTTATTACAGTGATGATTCTGCAAATACTCTTATGTTTCTTCGGGACAAGCTACGCTAACATAAAGATTTTTTTTGATTACTAATAGTATGCAAGGAAAATAGTAAAAACAGCAATTGATATTATTTGCTTCTCTCTCGCTATTATTTACGTCAATACATAAGTTATACCAATTCTGTATGAGGCTGCGCTAAATCGCCTAAATCGCCCTTACTCTGGAAGAGTAGGGCTACTCGCACAAAGCCTACCTGCGTAGGCTAAATTAAGCGCATCTTTATACAGAAACGGTATTATGAAGGACATAATCTGCTAATTTACCAAAAATGTGTAATTTTTCTAATTGTTAAAAAACCCGATTTTTTTGAAAAAACCGGGTTTCTATTTCAGAGTAAAATACAAACGACTACCCCCAACCCCTTCCCTTATAGGGAAGGGGAGTAAGAATCTAAGCCTCTCTCCTGGTCGGAGAGAGGTACTCTACGAGAAAACGCTTTCGCCGCACAACGCGTTCGCATTCATGGAGAGAGGTTAAAACTGTATTGCACTCAAGGGAAAACCGTTATATTACCAAGGACTACCAATCATAGTAAAGGATGCCCAATAATAAGGATGAGAAAGTTCACCGTTGATGTTATTTCTCAAATACTCTGCTTGCTCCGGTGTGAGAGTAACGTTACCTCTAGTACCAGTCAATTGATTACTGTCAACTCGCACTTTACCTTGAAGCATTGCTAATTGTGTTTGTCGTAGTGCTTCGGCTTTGATTGGTGCTTTACTCAACTGACGGTAAAATTCGGTCATCATTCCCAAAGTTCCTGCGTCGGAGACAAACCATAAAGAAGCTACGGCTGACTTCACACCAGTTTGTACGGCTAATCCAGCAAAACCTAATTCTGCTTCTGCGTCTCCTAAAGCGGAACGACAAGCACTTAATACTAATAATTCTACTGGTGGGTTATTCCATCCTAGCTCGCGTACATTCTCTAAACGTAGCTTTTGGTCGTAAAGCTGGATGTATGATTGCTTACGTCCTTCACTACCACCGGGGAAGTCAGCGTGGGTTGCAAGGTGAATGATTCCGTATGGGGTATTAGCCCGTTCGCTCTTGAGATTATCTAAGGTAAAATTCTCACCAGATACATATTTACCTTCCCAAAGTTCTCCAGCTATGGTGGGAAGTTCTACAGATACAGCAGGTAAAGGATTTTGATTTTGGTCTTCGGTAAATGTTGAGCTACCCATTGCCAAGACTTTGCTGTTTTGTACCCCTGTGTATCTGGTGTCGGTAAGGCTGAGACTGGGAAGCAATCCAACACTGTATTTTTCAATGACGAACCGTTCGCCGTCATGGAGAGCGGCTACGGGAAGTTGTCGCAAACCTGGATCCATAACAAACATTAGGTTCTTGATACCAAGCTGTTGCACCTCGGCTTCGTAAGGTTTAATCAGCCAGTCATAGAGTTGCTTTGCAGGAGCTAAGTATTTGGTGCTGTTGGCGTTTCTGGATTGAGAAACTTGTCTCATAAATCTGCGTGCAACTCCACCGACTTTAGCTCTAGTAGCACCTTGGATTTGCTTGCGGATGGGTTTTCCTTCTGCCGTGACGATTATGATGTTAAGTACATCATTGTTTTTCTCTTGGCTAACTAAACTACTACCAGGTACGTATTTTACCGGAAGAAATCTAGTGTAGACTGCTGCTGGTTTGACACCCGTTCTTCTGCCAATGTCACCGAGTAAACCTTGGGTATCTTGTACTGTTTTGATTTCAACATTGGTTGTTCCGGAGAAGTCCACAAACTGCTGAGTGGATGTTTCCTCTATTTCATCTGCAAGGGTATCAACTTCAAGTGGTGAAGTAGAGTTATTAGTTAATTTTTGGTCGGATGTAATTTCTGTTGAGTTTTTAATCTCCTGAGGTATTTTTTGCGTTTGGGTAATTACTTCAATTTTCCCTTGAGTAAAATTCCCAGGTAAAATTTCAGTAGTTTCGATTCTGGTAGATAAGCCATCGAGAAACCCTCCAGTAATAATATCTCCAGCAGTACCGTTTTCGGTCGCATCACCTACTACAAAAGCTGTGTCACCATTTCCACCGTGTTCAATCTTAATGGAGCCACTACCACTTCTTCCGTATGAGCCGATGCTGTAAGCTTCAAAGTCTTCTAGTGAATCTTCTAATTCGGACTTCAAATCCTCATCATTTAGCAATTGCTGTTGATCTAATAATTCAGAGGATAAGTTTCCAAGAGTTTCAGGAGCGCGGAAAGAACTTTCGGTAGTAACTATGATATTACCACCTTTACCACTAATAACATCATCGTCGTCTTCGCTACCGTAAGAAACTGAGGCTAGTAAGTCAGCGGATATTTCATTTTTGGCATTTAAACTGATATCGCCTGCGTTGCCTGCGCTACCATCATTGGCGTATACAACTGAAGCTATAGGTCCGGTGATAATAGTACCTTCTGTTGAAGTAATATTAACTGCACCAGCGTTACCAGCGTTACCATCAGCAGCAACTGTTGTTGATATTATCCAACCTTTGGTGAAGTTATCCAAAGCTGCGAGGCTATCTAGAACGTCATTACCTAAGTCAATTCCTTCTGTTAATGTAGAAAACCCAATAGTGTCTACTTTTACGTCGTTTTTAGCTGAAAGGGTAATTGCACCACCATTATCTGCACTCCCTTCTAATGAGAAAGCAGCTGAAATTAAAGGCGAGGTAGTGATACTACCGTTTTTAGCTTCCAAGCTAATATCACCACCATTGCCTGTATTACCGTCTCCCGTGCCTGTGGCTGAGAATATTATTCCTGTAGTAATATCTTTGTCGGCAGTCATGGTAATATTTCCGCCATTGACTGCATTACCACTTCCTGTACCTGCAATTGATGCGGTAAATCCAGTGTTAATGCTACCTTCAGTTGAAGTAATTTCAATTGCACCGCCACTGCCTACATCCCCATCACCCAAGCCTGTGGCTGATATGATAACTCCTGAAGTGATGTTGTCGAGATTGTTTAATACTGTGCGGGTATTTACTTCGCCTTCGTTAAAACCCAAGTCTAAAGCAATATCGTCCAAGGCTGCGAAAAGATCTAGATCTTGATTGCTCTCATCAAATCTGTTTGCGTAATCAGATAATCCAAACCCGCCTACAGTCACATCATCTTTAGCAATAAGAGTAATATTTCCTCCATTGCTGGGATTTGCAACTACTGAACGACTATGTCCTACTGCGCCTGTAGCTGATAATAAAGCTCCAGTGGTGATACTACCATTTTCGGCATTTACGGTAATATTTCCTCCGTTTCCAGCATTATCACCATCTTCATCTACGGATGCTGCGACTGATAGTAAAGCTCCAGTAGTGATATTACCGTTCCTTGAAGTAATATTTATTTCACCACCATTACCGGTTTCGTCAGATCCAACTGTGGCTGATAATATCAAATCTGTGATTATATCGCCTTGAGCATTCAAGTTAATGTTACTGCCGTTACCTGTATCATCTTCTCCCAAGCCTAAAATTGATGCGATAAATCCAGTGGTAATAGTACCTTCATTTGAAGTAATTTTAATTGCACCGCTATTACCTACGTTACCGTCTGGCGTATATGCCCCTGATAATACAAGTCCTCCCGTCAAATTATCGTAATCTGAGAGGTTCGCTATATTCTCAATATCGCTTAAATAACCTTGTCCTAGGAAAGAAGATAGTTCTGTAGCTGTTGTATCGACGTTGCCTTTAGCTGAGATGTTAATATCACCGCCACTACCAACATCACCAAATTCTGCTGCAATTGTAGCTGATACAATAGCACCTGTGCTTACACTGCCGTTATTAGCATTGAGGTTAATTTCACCACCATTGCCTGCACTTCCTTTTTTAAAACTTCCGAGAACATATACCAGTCAAAACATTAATACCATATCAGAATAATTACAATAATTATTGTATCATTTGAATAAAATCAGCTAAATATATTTACCAATTATTAATTACGAAAAAATTATCATTTATATAGATTTGATTTTTGCACAATATTTTTTTCAGCAGTGTTTATAGTATTTTTTCATCAAATCATAATATGTTTAAGTAATAGTTGCATATACATTTTTATCTAAAAGGTTAAAATTATACTTTTATTTATGATGTTTAATACTTAAGATGATTATGCCACATTTACGTGTAATTACGGTTATTTAAAAGAAAAAAGTAAATTTTATGCAATATAATTTGAAGCTGGGAGTATGGTCGCTGTTGTTGTTAGCTCCCAGCGCCGTCTTGGTTGCCTTTGCATCTCCAAGCTATGCTCAATTGTCCGATCCAGCAAAAGTTGAGACATTAGCACAAGCCCCAAATCCCCAAGGGGATGCCAACACGGAACGGTTTGTGCAACCTCCACTTAATCCACAGCCCTTACCCTCAGAACCTCAGCAAAAATTACCGCCGATTCCAGCCCCAAAACCAACTCCGGTGCAAACATCCGAGCAGGTTGAGGTAAAGAAAGTTGAAGTTAAGGGTAGTACTATTTTCAATGCTGAGAAACTTAGTTCTATTACTCAGTCTGTTGAAGGACGTACCGTTACTCTAGAAGAACTGCAAAAGGTTGTTAATGATATCACGCAGTTATATTTAAACGAAGGTTACCTGACTTCCAGAGCGGTTTTGCCAAACACAGCAATTACCGATGGTATAGTCCAAGTTCGAGTAATTGAAGGTAGCTTAAAAAATGTCGAGATCAAAGGAACTCGTCGTCTCAATCCTAATTTTGTCAAATCGCGAATAATTAAAGCTACTGGTAAGCCACTTTCTGCTGCAAAATTAGAAGACCAATTAAGATTATTAAAGTCCAATCCTTTATTTGAAAACGTAGAAGCTAGCTTGCGTCCTGGAACTGGAGAAGGTGAAAGTATTCTGAAAGTGCGTGTCACCGAGGCTAAACAATTTAGTGCAGCAGCAAGTTTTGATAGCTATTCTCCACCTAGTGTTGGTTCGGAAAGATTAGGTGTAAGTGCTGTTTATCGTAACCTAACTGGTGCTGGCGACGAAATTTCTGGTTCTTATTATCGGACTATGACAGGCGGCTCAAACATTTATGATATTAGCTACCGCCTGCCGATGAATGCCATGAATGGAACCTTGCAGATGCGAGGATTAATTAATAATAATGAAGTTACTCAAGCTCCTTTTGATGAGCTTGATATTCGCGGTGATTCAGAATTGTACGAAATCAGTTTTCGTCAGCCATTGATGCGTTCAACCCGTGAAGAATTTGCCTTATCCGCAGGCTTTTCCGTTCAAAATGGTGAATTCTCCACCGCAGTATCTCCATCCACTACTAATAACCGTACCCGTGTAATTAAACTCGGACAAGATTACCTCAAGCGCGATAAAAAAGGTGCTTGGGCAGTGCGATCGCAATTTAGTATCGGTACTGGGTTCTTAAACGCGACTAAAACATCTGATTCTAACCCCGATGGTCAGTTTGTCAGTTGGTTGGTGCAAGGACAACGGGTACAACAACTTAATGATGATAATCTGTTAATTGCTCAAGTAGACTTACAGTTAACACCCGATCCTTTATTATCTTCCCAACAATTTGTCATCGGTGGTGGTCAATCAGTGCGTGGTTTTCGTCAAAATGTTCGCAGTGGTGACAACGGGGTGAGATTGTCAGTAGAAGACAGAATTACAGTCAAGAAAAACGCATCTGGCAACCCTATTCTACAAGTAGCACCGTTTGTTGATGCAGGATTTATTTGGAATGCAGATGGTAATCCTAACACTCTACAAGACCAAACATTTTTAGCAAGTGCGGGAGTGGGAGTTTTATGGAAACCGATACCACGTATGAACGTGCGTTTAGATTACGGTCTTCCCTTAATTAATTTAGACGATAGAGGCGACAATATCCAGGATGATGGTTTGTACTTCAGTCTTGGCTATCGGATTTAATATAGCGTTTCTCAGTCTATTGAAGTACACCTAGAAACCTCCCCCCTAACCCCTCTCCAAGTTAGCGGAGAGGGGAAAGAACCAAACTGTACCTCA
>ERZ1740052.697-NODE-697-length-11238-cov-12.040776_pt1 | contig 11238 bp, 9 predicted proteins | sample MGYA00581750_ERZ1740052 | MGnify/ENA primary metagenome ERZ1740052 (study PRJEB43018, sample SAMN04849743) | marine metagenome | isolation source: floating plastic debris | place: Pacific Ocean | collected 2008-08-30 | study: EMG produced TPA metagenomics assembly... | reverse complement strand
AGTTAGGTATCGCGAAAAGGATTTGTGTACCAAATTTTAGCTTTTTCATACCATTGAGTTGCTTGCTCGCAGGATTCTTTTAATTCTGCGGGAGTATCTTCGTTTAAATTCCAATAACCCAATTCATTATGTTCATATTCGCAACGGAGATAATAGCCTTTTGGTAGAGTTTTCCAGTAAGTGGCTTGCCAAGGTTCGAGAATTTGATAATTTTCTGTACCAGGAATATGCTTGTACGTTAAAAGAAATTCATCTAAAGCCAGCAATTTTTCTATTATTTCTCGTCGAGTTGCAAAAATTCCATTTTCATAAGGAAACATATCCAAAAAATTTACAACAAAAAATTTATTCCAATCTGGCTGAGCTATGTCTTCCCAGCGATTACCACCAGAAGGAGTCAGGTAATAGCAAGCTCTAAATCTTCCATCTAAATGATCTTTAATCCCGGCTTGTGTTAAAACCACATCTGAAGTTCCTTCAAAATCGTATCTGTCAGCAAATACTTTTGCACGAATATATCCCTTTTGAAACAATGAATCTGCTGCGGTTGCTGTTTCTGTATGCGAAAGCCTTTTTGAATAAGCAACACTTTGTAGAGAATAAGTTTGAAAAATTATAGCAAACTCTAAAATCAAATATTCAACTTTTTGTAAAGAAGTTTCGTTAATCGTTCTGCAATTGTTTAGCTCTGCATAATCATCTGGTTCGGGTGGACTTGCTTTAAATTTCGGTTCTGTATACCACCGTTGCATTTCTGATAAAGTTTTCTTAATTTCTCTATCTAGTTCTATTGCTTCGGGATTGCTAATATCTTCACAAGGTTTAAGATTTTGATGTTTATAGTTAACTTTATAAGCTTTGGGTAGAGTTTTCCAGTAAGTGGCTTGCCAAGGTTTTATTTCCGACCAAATAACTGTTTCTGGAATATGAACTAAGCCATCTAAATGCCCGCTGACTCTAAGGTGATTTTTTATTAATTCAGCAGAACAAGAGATAACTTCTCCTTCAGATAACCCAGTTTCTTCATCGTATTTAGAAGTTAAGTATTTACCGCGATAAAATCGATTCCAATCGGGATTACATACAGATTCCCATTTTGCTCCTCCTTGAGGAGTTAAGTAATAAAATGCAGGCAATTTTCCATTCAAATGTAATTGAATTTGGTACATATTTAAAACGACATCTTCAACACTCACTCCTTCCTTAGTTGGAAATGATGCTAATATGTAGCCATTCTTGAATAAGCGATTAGCCGCAATTGCTAATTCGTCATGAGGCAATTGCCAATCACTTGCGACGTTTTTAAGTGTTTCATAATATTCTAAAACGGCATAAAGAATTATATATTCTATTTCATTCATAGCTATAACTTGACGGATTGTATTTTAATATTAGTTGTGAAAATTTTAATAATTGTTATCTTTTATCGTTTATAATCAAAACCCGCCAGGGACTGCAAGTCCCTGGCTAATAGCTCAAGTCCATTAAAATGGACTAAAATCTTAACTCTTAACTCTTAACTCCTAACTCCTAACAGACGTAGCAGTGCTACGTCTCTACACTCCTAACAGATGTAGCAGTGCTGCGTCTCTACACTCTTAACTCCATGACTACCGAAATGCAAAATTCCCAACCAAATAATTACCAGAAAATTAAAACTCGAAAATCTTCACAAAACTGGTTTCAAGCTTTAGTATTGCTGGCACCTGCAGCTATCTGGTTATTGTTATTATTAGTCTTGCCAACGCTGATAATTATTCAATTAAGCTTTGTACCGGGAATTAAACCTGGAGATATTGTAAATCCAAGTGGTTTTGAAAATTATTTACGTATTTTAGATCCTCTTTATTTACAGGTAATTAAACGTTCTTTACTTTTAGCTTTAGCGACTACTGCTATTTGTTTGGTTTTAGGCTTTCCGGTTGCATTTTGGATTGCGCGGATGGCACCAAAACGATGGCGAAATCTGCTACTTCTGGCTTTTATTTTACCTTTATGGACTTCCTCGTTACTTCGCTCTTATGCTTGGATTACAATTTTACGTCCCACAGGTTTACTTAATACTGTATTAGCAAATTTCAATTTACCAGCTTTAGATTTACTTAATAGTACCAAAGGGGTATTAATTGGTATGAGCTACAATTTGCTGCCTTACATGGTTTTGATTTTATATGCTTCCTTAGAAAAATTAGATAAACGCTTGCTCGAAGCAGCATCCGATTTAGGAGCAAATTCAATACAGGTTTTCGCGAAAGTTACCGTACCTCAAGTTTTTCCCGGCATTGCTGCTGCTTCGATGCTGGTATTTATCACTGGTTTGGGAGATTACGTTAACCCCGAATTACTTGGTGGTGCAGCGAGCATGACGGCTGCACGGTTAATTTACAATCAGTTTCTTGGTACTGCTCAAAATTGGGGTTTTGGTTCCGCTTTGAGTACCGTGTTGATTTTGCTTGTGAGTTTGGCGATCGCCTTTTTAATTAAGTTTGGGGAGGGCGCACCCGAAAGGTGATTTTTTCATTATCCAAATAATAAACAATTTATTAAATCATTTTATTTACCATTGATTGCTAAAAATTGATAGTTGAATAACTACTAATTAAAGAAATTAATTATTTTTTTATATTCATCAAATATTTTATTTTAGTAATTCAATTCATCAAATTTATGTAAGTATAAATGCTCAGATAAATTTATGAACATTGATTTATAAAAAAAATGTTAAGTTATTCGATTAAAACTTGTATGTACCAACGATTTTATTAGAATAGCGTATGAAACTAAACATATATATGTTTAGTCTCAAAGCTTGATGTTTATAAAAACTCGTCTATACCAGCATCAACCCAAAATATTACGGCGTTGCAAAATGCTAATATAGTTTGCCGTAAAACAAAATAGTTTGATACGGTGTCCCATCTGTTATTGAAGATATAGCAGCATGATGAAGTAATTTCTTGAGAAAAAGACTATTACTACATTGATAACTGCTCGGTGATTATAAACGCTGAAAATCGTTTAAAATTGTACGTCTTTAGTTAGAGTGCAAAAATAAATTACTACGCTATCTCTTAAAGAGTGAAAGGTAATAAAGCTGATTTAAAGCTTTTCCTTTTACTAGTTCGCCGTACAAAAAAACAAAATTAAATTTATCGGAGTTACCATGTCAGAATTAATTCAATCAGTTTTAGATAGTACGGAGAAAAGCGATTTTCGGTCTTTTTTAAGCGATTTACGGCAGCAGGAAAATAGCTATTTACTCCGTAACGATATACTCAGTGCTTATAGCGACTATTGTTCCAAATATAAAAAATCGTCAGAATTTTACACGGGTTCTAATTTAAGTAAACTAATTTACTATACTCAAGAAATTATTCGAGAAGAAGAAAGCTTTTGTTTTATTATTCGTCCTAAAATTGCTTCTCAAGAAGTCTTTCGCTTGACGGGTGACTTAAATATTGAGAATATGACAACAAAAGAACTGCTGAATGTACGCGACCGTTTTGTTAATAAATATAATCCACAAGAAGGCGATCTATTAGAATTAGATTTTGCTCCTTTTTATGATTACTCTCCACAAATTCGCGACCCCAAAAATATTGGTAAAGGAGTAGAATTTCTTAACCGCTATCTCTCAAGTAAGTTATTTGCAGACTCCAAACAATGGTTAGAAAGTTTATTCAATTTTTTACAGTTACATCAATATAATGGCGTTCAACTGTTAATTAATAGTAGTCTCAAATCTCAGCAGCATCTTTCCCAACAACTTAAAAAAGCGATCGATTTTGTCGGAAGTCGTCCCAAAGAAGAGTCTTACGAAAGTTTTCGCTTTCAGTTGCAAACTATGGGTTTTGAACCCGGTTGGGGTAATACAGCTGCTCGCGTTTTAGAGACTTTGAATATTCTTGACGAATTAATGGATTCTCCAGATCCTCAAACCTTGGAAGCGTTTATTTCCCGGATTCCGATGATTTTTAAAATCGTCTTGGTGTCTTCCCACGGTTGGTTTGCCCAAGAAGGAGTTTTAGGTCGTCCAGATACTGGTGGGCAAGTAGTTTACGTTCTCGATCAAGCAAAAACCCTAGAAATACAACTTCAGGAAGATGCACAACTCGCTGGTTTAGAATCATTAAACGTTGAGCCAAAAGTTATTATCTTAACTCGTTTGATTCCTAATAGCGACGGTACTCTTTGTAACCAACGTTTAGAAAAAGTCCACAGTACCCAAAATGCTTGGATTTTACGAGTTCCGTTCCGGGAATACAATCCTAATATGACTCAAAACTGGATTTCCCGATTTGAAATTTGGCCTTATTTAGAAACTTTTGCTATTGATGCGGAAAAGGAACTATTAGCAGAGTTTCAAGGCAGACCAGATTTAATTGTTGGCAACTATACTGACGGTAATTTGGTGGCGTTTTTATTGTCGCGTCGTCTTAAAGTAACTCAATGTAACGTAGCCCACGCTTTGGAAAAATCTAAATATCTATTTAGTAACTTATACTGGCAAGATTTAGAAGATAAGTATCATTTTTCATTGCAATTTACCGCCGATTTGATTGCAATGAATGCAGCAAACTTTGTAATTAGCAGCACCTATCAAGAAATTGTCGGAACCCCCGATAGCATCGGACAGTACGAATCTTATCAATGCTTTACCATGCCAGATTTGTATCATGTGGTAAATGGAATCGAACTATTTAGTCCCAAATTTAATGTAGTACCCCCAGGAGTTAATGATTCGAGCTTCTTCCCCTATTCGCGAAAAGAACAACGAGTAGAGAGCGATCGCCAAAGATTAGAGGAAATGGTCTTTAATTTAGAAGATCCAACTCAGGTATTTGGTAAACTTGACGAGCCAAACAAACGCCCTTTATTTTCAATGGCGCGTTTGGATAGAATCAAGAACCTTACTGGCTTAGCAGAATGTTTTGGTCAAAGTCCCGAGTTACAGGAACGTTGTAATTTAATTTTAGTAGCAGGTAAATTGCGCGTTGAGGAATCGGGAGATAACGAGGAACGCGACGAAATCATCAAGCTTTACGATGCGATCGAAAAATATAATCTTCACGGAAAAATCCGTTGGTTGGGAGTACGTTTGTCCAAAGCTGATTCTGGTGAAGTTTACCGAGTAATCGCAGATCGTAAAGGAATCTTTGTTCAGCCTGCATTGTTTGAAGCTTTCGGTTTAACAATTTTAGAGGCTATGGTTTCAGGATTGCCAACTTTTGGAACCCAATTCGGCGGACCTTTAGAAATTATTCAAGATCGAGTAAATGGATTTTATATTAATCCGACCAACTTAGAAGAGACAGCCAGCAAAATATTAGACTTCGATGCTAAATGTCTTCAAAATCCTAACTATTGGAATGAAATTTCTCAAGCTGGTATCGATAGAGTTTACAGTACTTATACTTGGAAAATTCACGTTAATAAATTGCTGACATTAGCGCGAATTTATGGTTTCTGGAATTTTACTTCCAAAGAACAAAGAGAAGACTTGCTGCGCTACCTCGAATCATTATTTTACTTAATGTATAAACCAAGAGCGCAACAACAATTAGAACAGCATCAATATCGCTAAATATATAATTAAATAGTTACGCTAGACTCGGCGGAATACCCTTTAAAGCTTCTTTGCCAAGGATAAATTGGCCAATTGCCAAACATGGGGATTTCCATCGGGTCCCTTTTTGAATGGAATGTTGTGTATCTTGTCAGTTCTCGCCAAGTCCGAGATCCAACTATCCCATCTGCGCTCAACCGTCGATTCGCTTGAAAGGCCTTAACCGCTGTCTCTGTAAGTACATCAAACCTTCCGGTTATACCCACGCCGTAACGATTATAACTTAATAGCGTTTGTAATACCCGCACAGCACTCCCACTATTGCCATAACGCAAAACTGGTAGTTGCCGCCCTCGATAATATTGCGCTAGCAAACGTTCTTCCGCATCATATAGAGGCGTCTTTGGCGTATCCCATTCTTTCTCAAGATTAAATGGCAGGCTTTTATTCAAAAAAGACTCGACATTCATCGAATACTTTGATGCAGAAGAAAAAGAAACTTTTCTCTGATGCCTCTCTATTGAATTATCAAAACCATTACGGGAAATTTGACTTGGACCAGTATAAAGTATTTTTTGATACTTTGTTTTATAATTTGAACTTAAACCAGACAAGTTGGATCGAGATCCATTACGAAAAACAGAAGTAGACAAGCGCTGGCTAGATAAGCTTATTTGAACTTTTTCCGGTTGAACGTTAACTAAAATCGAAAATGTAGGCAGAAACGGTTGCCCCTGCGTTAGAAAGCTTGCCACTAGCAAACCCAGTACGGTCATCTATTTGACCTCCTAATACCTACACTACTTATGACAGCACCATAAGTTTACATCCGGAAAAACTACTAGGTCAAATGTATTATAAAATACTCACTTTAATACTTTTTTTAGGGTATGATTCAAAGTATTCTCTTCTACATTGTTATTGGCTTGTTAATTGTTGCCAAGTCTGTTGTCCAACTACACCGTCTATAGTCAAATTCCGGTTGCTTTGGAAAGCTTTTACGGCAATTTCTGTAAGTGCGCCAAAATTCCCATCAACTCTAATGGCATAACCATTGGCTAATAGCAGTCGCTGTAGAATTCTGACGGATAGCCCGGAAGTACCGAAACTCAAATTTGGCAATCTTTGATTGTAGCTGGTGAAAAACTGTCCTGAATTAGATCGTCTGGGATTAGCACTTCCTGCAAAAGTCTGTTGCAATTGAGAAGTAACATAAAGCCTCGAATCGATCGCGTCTGTCAAACTAGGTGGAGAAGTTGAAGGCAATATAATCTCTCCCCTTGTTGAGATTGAGTCATCTAGCGAGGTTTCTAAAATAATTGGTTCTTTTGTTGGAGAAATAACCTTGCTTTCTAACCGACAACAATCAAGGGAGTCAATTCTATTTCTAATTTTTTTAAGTACATCCTCACTCTTTTTAGAAAAAACTGTCGAGGCTATCTGAATTCCATTCACGCCTATAAATTCTGGTGGTGTTATACGAGCAGGAGTAGCTAAACCAGTTGATTGAATAAGATTTGATTCTTTAACACTTAGATTAAGCTCAACTGCTGTTTCCTTAAATAAATAGGGCACAGATGGATGTCCTGTTGTAAGGGCGCTTGCTATCAGCAATCCAATATCATTCATGGTATTTCATTTTACTAATACCCATATTTTCTTTACACAGAGTTTCCTACAGTTCTTCCGGAAAACTGCGTACTTATACTTAAAAAAAAATTATTTTGTCAACAATAGAAATAACTACCTGGCGATCTTATAAAAGTGTGTAGATGCGAGCGCGGATACAAATCAAACATTTTTCTCTATGGTTAGAATAACTTTTACTTTTTAAATTCAAATACAAATAATAACCTGTAGGGATATTTCAGTTTATGAATATCCCCTCGCTTTCAATTTGATATATGAACTTATCGGTATTTGTGCAATTGTAATCTGCAATCAAATTATAGAACTGTAATTCCTGTTACCCACTACAAAATCTGTCACAATATATCTTGAATTTATAAAAAAAAGTGCTTTTCAATATCTTTTATACTTGCATTTAATTTTTAATCGGGAAATAATCCATAATATAGTCCGAAAGTATTAGGCAAAAAAACTTACTGCTAAGTATATAGATGTAATTAATATGATTTAGTGCCTGAAATTAATATATACATCTAAGCAAGCAGCATAATTTAGCTACTATCAAGCTCAATTAAAATTACTTAGATAAATATTTTGTGCTTCATTTAACAGAGAATTACAATTACATAGCTGTAAATACTGCTTCGTGTCAGTAATTAATTAACATTCTCATTTAAGATTGTGCTTTCAAAAGTTTGAGTTTTCTAAATTACTTTGAATAACCGTGTTATTCGCATTAAAAATAAGAGATTATCGATTCAAAAGTCATGAAATCTTCATATTGCAAGAGTTTGCTCCTTTTTTTATCGGTTAGAAAGTAAAGAACCCAAAGTAGTAAAATTTTTGTGATGTAATGAAATTCTGGTGACTAAAGCTTGTATAAAGTAGCTTTGCTCTTAAGACACAGCAAAATCAGGGAAGAGGGAACTTCAATAAATATTCTTCTCCTCAACCCTATTTTCTACTCCTTACCCCCTAATCCTAGTTACCTTGATTAGACTAAGGAAGCTTTAGATACAAAAGGAAAATTGCGACGTATTACCTCGATTACATAAAGAATTTGGTGGAACTTTTTCATATTTCCTTGATTGCGGAAGTATTCAGCAGCTTGTAGAAAATCTTCATGGGCTTCTTGCTGTTTACCACTTTTGTAAAAAGCAAAACCTCTGCCAACATAGGCAGCACCTTGTTTGCGATTGAGTTTAATGGATTCGGTAAAATCGGTAATTGCTTGCTCGTATTTCCCTAACTGACGTAAAGCATTCCCGCGATTACAATAAAAAGCTGTATCTTGTGGATTTAAAGAAATTGCTTGAGAAAAATCGTTTACAGCTAAATCCAAGTGTTTTAGTTTCACATAAGTTATGCCTCTATTATTTTGTATTTTGGCAATATAGCTATGTTTGGTATTAGGTATTAGTTCTAATGCTTTGTTGTAGTCGGCGATTGATTGCGAATAATTTTTTTGGTCAAAATAGGCTAAACCTCGATCGTAATAAGCTCGATAGTCTGAAGGAAAATTCACGAGAAAGTAATTAAAATCAGCGATAGCAGCAGCAGATAGTTGTAAATGATAATACGCTAATCCCCGATTTAAATAAGCTTCAAACAACTCAGGGTTTTGCTCAACTGCTATATTACAATCTGTTATCGCATGTTGGTAATCTGATGAATGTAGATAAGCCAAACAGCGATTGTAGTAAGCTTTAGTTAATTTCGGATTAATCTCAATAGCTTGAGTAAACTTATCAATAGCAGCAATATATTTACTACTTTCTAAATTAGTAATACCTACTTTAAATAATTCTTTCGAGTTACCCCCATCTAATGCCAAAGCTTCAGACGGAAAGGAAAATAGCATCAGTACAATAACCATGACCAAAACGCCGAAGACTTGGTACAATTTATTCATATTAATAAAAGATAGTGAATTAGATAGCTAGCTAATACATAATTAGTGGTTAATAGCTATTTATTTCGTAGTTATCAATACAAATAAATAGCTATTAACCACTAAATTATCTAATCTTTTATTTAAATATTCAAGCTCAAGTTTTACCAACCTTTATCAGCTTGAGCTAAAACATATTGAGCAAGATGTTCTATCTGCTCGGAAGAAAAACGTTTTCCAAAAGCTGGCATTGCATTTTTACCATTTGTTACTTGGTAAGCTATTGCTTCTTCAGAATACATATCGTATTTCACAAGAGCTCCTTTCTTCAACGTTTTCATTGCATTAACCAGGTTGTTTCCACCTGCATGACAAGCAGCACAATTTTGGCTAAACAATTTAGCACCTTCAGGGTTAGGAGCAGCCATCGCTACAGACTTTACCACCGATTCTTCTTTGACTGCTACTTCAACAGGTTTAACAGCTTCAACAACAGGCTTTTTCTCTTCTTCAATAATTACTTCTGTAGATTCAACAACAGGTTCTTCTGTTTTAGTCACTTTTACAGATTCAATTGCTTCCATTGTTGCACTTTCAACTGCTTCAACTGCTGTTTTTGTATTTTCAATAACGTTTTGGACTACAGGAGCAATTTGTTCAACTTTAGAGGTAGCATTAGCTTGTGTTTCCTCACCACAACCAGAGGTGAAAAACAATAAAGGTATCACCAAAAACACTATCGATAGTAATCTTTTCATAAGTATTTATTCTCAACCAATCCAACATTATTTACGTTTTGCACGCTCAAGCTTATCGCTAATTATGCTTAGATTAAATGACAGTAATATACAAATATGAAAAAAACTTAAAAGTTAAGATATAGGAATTAGGAGTTAGGAGGATGACAGTTCGTGATTCCGAAACTATAGCCGCGTACCTTGGCGCTAAATAAATTTTTCAGGGAGACGTTGTAGCGCAAGTCTCTATTTGAATTATTTTTAGATTATTTTTGGATTATTTTGAATTATTTAAACCTCAAGCGAGTACTTTCTCAAATACAAAAGCATCATCGTATTTATTCTCTGGTGAAAAAATCATTTCACCTACTCTCTTATAACCAGATTTTTCATAAAATTTTAATAGATTTCGATTTATTTTAACCGCATCAAGCCTTACCGCAGAATAATTACGATTTATTGCTCTTATTTCGATTTGTTGCAAACACCAACTACCGATTCCTTTTCCTTGGAATTGCGGCATTACAGCTAATCTATGGATATAAAATGCTGATAAACCTGGATTTTGCCAGTTTATATCTCCGTATTTGAGATAACCACGCGGCATTTTTGTCTCAATTGTAAAAGTACCGATTAGCTCAGAATCTAGCTTGATTGCATAAAGATCCATGTTATTAGCATCTTTTAGCATTTTTTCTTGTGGGTAAGATGGAACCCAATAAGAAAGATTGAATCTTTTTTGTAAATCTAAACCACACTCGACTAATATTTGATGTAGAGCGGGAATTTCTGAAACTGTAACTTCTGAAATCGAGAGACTCATCAAAACGATAAATATAAATCAAAATATAAAAACGATTTTTGTATTCAATTTTGATATTCTGTAATTAATCTTAATATTTTGTTAATTAACTCAGAAATATATATTTGAACACATTCAACTTTTTAACTAAAATGTTACATAAATGGTAACAAGTGGAAAATATTAATAAAATTGATGCTTGATATAAACACCATCGCAGAGTTTTCTCGCAACAACTGCGTAACTATTTGTGCCTTCTTAGTTCCAGCGAATTTAATTGCCACAATATCGACAATGATTCTTGCTGTACTTCATCGTCCGTTGTCTCAAGTTTCCTTGGCAGCCATTATTGCAGGTTTTTTTGCATTCATAATGATATTGCACGTTTACACCTGGTTTTCAATTGGTATCGTTGCTATTCCTACTTATATATTATTGTGGTTAGCAATTACCTGTTTATTTACAAATTTGGGCGCGTATTTATTTCAAAGACGTTACATTCGGACTTACTTTTTAGTTGGCAATAGATAATTGGGGATTGGGAATTGGGAATTAGGCATTGGGCATTGGGCATTGGGCATTGGTAATTGGTAATTGGTAATTGGTAATTGGT
>ERZ1740052.694-NODE-694-length-11271-cov-9.907364_pt1 | contig 11271 bp, 7 predicted proteins | sample MGYA00581750_ERZ1740052 | MGnify/ENA primary metagenome ERZ1740052 (study PRJEB43018, sample SAMN04849743) | marine metagenome | isolation source: floating plastic debris | place: Pacific Ocean | collected 2008-08-30 | study: EMG produced TPA metagenomics assembly... | reverse complement strand
GAATCGTCAGTATATCTTCACCATTACGAGCAGCGCTACGACATGCACCTTTTACCGTATTGGGAATATCGTGAAACTTAAGATCGAGAAAAATCTTTTTTTGACGGGATTTTAGCGCTTCAATAATTTTTGGTCCGCAGCTAGTAAACAACTCCAAACCAACCTTGAAAAAAGTAACTTCCTCAAGCTGCTCAATAAGCGCTATAGCTGCTGATTCATCAGCTACGTCTAAGGGGACTATGATTTTTTGCATGGGAGAAGGAGAGGGGGAAGAGGGGGAAGAGGGGGAAGAGGGGGAAGAGGGGGAAGACAAGGAGAATTTCAACCTTTAACCTTAATTAACTCCTAACAACTAACAACTAACAACCAACAACTATATAAGTTTGACAAATTTCTTTTTCCCAAGTTGTAAAACTTTACCTTGTAATTCTTCTAATGTAGTAAAGGTAGCGTCAGTATCTGTGATTTTTTCACCATCTAAGCGCACTCCACCTTCTTGAATTTTTCTTCTACCTTCGCCACTGCTTTTACATAAACCGCTAGCATTAAGAAGATAGAATAGTTTTGCGGGGAATTCGACATCGGCTAAGGAATATTCTGGGACTTCACCTGCTTTTCCTCCAGATGCAGCAGCTTTTTCTGCTTCTATCGCTGCTTGTTCGCCATGATACTGAGTTACGACTTCTTTAGCTAATAATTGTTGACGTTCTCTGGGATTTTCTGGCAATTTGTCTTTATCTAAATCTGTTAATAGTTCAAAATAATCAGATAGGAGTTCATCGGGGACAGCTTGTAATTTCTGATACTTTTGTGAAGGGTGTTCGGCAAGGGCGACATAGTTATTTAAGGACTTTGACATTTTTTGAACACCGTCGGTACCAATTAAAAGTGGTAACAGTAGCCCATATTGAGGCTTTTTACCGAAGTGACGTTGCAAATCTCGTCCAACAGCAATGTTAAACTTTTGGTCAGTTGCTCCTAATTCTACATCTGAATCAATAGCGACTGAATCGTAGCCCTGCATCAATGGATATAGGAACTCATGAATAAAAATAGGATTCTCTTTCTTATAGCGCTCGGCAAAGCCTTCCTTTGCTAACATTTGTTGCACTGTCATTGTTGAAAGTAACTCCAAAATCTTTCCTAAGTTCAATTCGTTAAGCCATTCGGAGTTGTAACGTATTTCTAACCTACCGGTTGTGTCAAAATCCAAAATAGGTCTAACTTGCTCTAGATAGTTTTTAGCGTTTTGCTCTACTTCTTCTTGTGTCAGTTGACGACGTGTTTCAGATTTACCTGACGGATCGCCTATTCTAGCGGTAAAATCACCAATAATTAGTACTGCTGTATGACCTGCATCTTGGAAAGCTCGCAGTTTCCGCATTGGTATACTATGACCAAGGTGAATATCGGCACCTGTAGGATCGATGCCAAATTTAATTCTTAGAGGTTTCTCAGATGTTTCCAAAAGCTTTTCGAGACTTTCGGATTTTTTGTCGGAATCGTCTCCTTGGGGGAAAATTTCTACAGTACCCCGATGTAACCAAGATTCGGAATGCCCCATGCTAATTTAGAAATTACTACTTATAGTGTTAACTCTGGTTGTAAGCTTAGTCGCGATCGCTCTATAAATGATAGAGATATCTCCAAACAACTTGCCTAATATAATTACAAAAAACAACCGCTTTGACCTGCATTTATTAATTAGACTTATTATTTACAAGTGAGGAAGTGAGATAGCCGTGTCATCTAGGACTTTTGAAAAAAAGCAGCCCCAGGCTCCGGTTTCGTCCGGCTTTGAATTTATCAAAGGAGTTGGTCAGGTAGCTGGCGGAACTCTGTTAGCTGCCACAATGCTGACAAGCTCTATTGTAGCGGGAGGATTAGTCGGTTTAGCAATTAGTTTCCGTAATTTACCAGATGTCAGACAGCTACGTAACTTTTTTCCTTCTGAAACAACTTACATTTACGATGTGAAGGGTAAGTTACTTACGAGTTTACACGGTGAAGCAAACCGGGAAGTTGTTACAAGAGATAAAATTTCCCCAGAACTAAAGCGAGCCGTATTAGCGAGTGAGGATAGCGATTTTTATTCTCACCACGGCATTAACCCTAAAGGTGTTGGTCGTGCTATTGTCACGAACTATACATCTGGTGGAGTTAGTCAAGGTGCTTCGACTATCACCATGCAGCTGGTGAAAAACTTATTTCTTAACCGCAGACGCGAATATACTCGTAAGTTAGCTGAGGCTGTATTAGCAATTCGTCTCGAACAAATTCTTTCTAAAGACGATATTTTAGAAATGTACCTCAACCAAGTTTATTGGGGTCACAATAATTATGGAGTTCAAACTGCCGCACGCAGTTACTTCAACAAGTCAGTGAGTCAATTAACTCTGGCTGAATCGGCGATGATGGCTGGTTTAATCCAAGCTCCAGAGCAATACAGTCCATTTGTAAGCATGAAGAAAGCCAAATTTCAGCAGAAAACCGTTTTAGGACGAATGCTGACTTTGGGTTGGATTAGCCAAAAAGAACACGACACTGCATTAAAAGAAGAGATTAAGCTCGGTAGAATTAGGTCTTTCGGGGGTAGTGCTTTACCCTACATTACAAACGAAGTTTCGCGAGAATTAGCCAAGAAATTTGGTCGCGATGCATTGCTAAAAGGCGGTATGCGGGTACAAACTACCGTCGATATTAATTTCCAGAAGATGGCGGAGAGTGTCGTCAAGAAATGGCATTATCGACTGTTGAGACGCGGTTTATACAAAAACCAAATTGCTTTGGTAGCTGTAGATCCCCGCACACATTACGTCAAAGCATTAGTTGGTGGTGTAGATTCCAAAAAAAGCGAATTTAATCGCGGTACTCAAGCTCAAAGACAGCCAGGTTCTGCTTTTAAACCTTTTGTTTACTACGCTGCATTTGCTACTGGTAAATATACTCCTAACTCAATTGTCTACGATACTCCGGTTAGCTATCGAGACGGTAGCGGTTGGTATAGGCCGCGTAACTACGACAACAGTTTTGGCGGTGCCATGTCAATTCGTCATGCACTCAAACTGTCTCGAAATATTCCTGTTATTAAGATTGGTAAAGCTATCGGTATGAATAAGGTAGTTGAAACCAGTCGGACTTTGGGTATCATGAGTCCAATGGAACCCGTAACTTCTTTGCCTCTAGGTGCTATTGGAGTAACACCATTGGAAATGGCTTCTGCTTATGCTACTTTTGCTAACTATGGCTGGCAATCACCAACAACGGTAATTGCTCGCGTTACAGATAGTAGCGGTAATATTTTATTGGATAATACGCCCAAACCCAAATTAGTGCTAGATTCTTGGTCAGCAGCTTCTACAATCAACATTCTTCAAACCGTAATTAATAGCGGTACGGGTAAAAATGCTGCTTTAGGTCGGCCAGCAGCAGGTAAAACAGGAACCACATCTTCAGAGAAAGATATATGGTTTGTAGGTACCGTACCACAGTTAACTACTGCCGTTTGGGTTGGTAGGGACGACAATAAACAATTGTCAAGAGGCGCGACAGGTGGTAGCGATGTAGCTCCGATTTGGCGTGATTTTATGGCTAGAGCGCTAAAAGGTGTACCCTCACAGAATTTTAAAGCGCCTTCAAAATTTACTCGTCCCAAAGCAAAATAGCTTTTGAGAAGGTGTCCCAGTTAGGAGTTAGAAGCGATTATCTTTTAACTCTTAACTCATAACTCATAACTCATAACTAAATTAAGGATTTTGTTCTAAATCGGCTTTCATTCGTTCTAAGGTAAGACTCATTTGGTCAAACATTTGTTGAGGAGTTACCCCAAATTGATTTAGTTGAGTTTTTAGCTGCTCAACTGTCATTTGCGCCATAAAATCCTCAGATAGCTCGAAGCGCTTCATAAATACCCGATAGCGCTCCATCATAGCTTCCATCTTGCTGATAAAAAGTTTTTTACCTTCACGGTCGAATTTACCGTAGCTATTACCAAGCTGAATTAGTGCTTGATAATCTTCAAATAGCTTTTTCGCTTCTTGCTGAACTATGTCGGAGTCGAAGAATCCCATATTAGTTGTATTTAAATGAGTACTGAGATTTAATATATTGTTACTTCACCTTCTAGTCTTATTTTAATCTACCGAACTAATCTAGGGAACAACTTGAAGCGATAGTAGTGACTTTCTACTTAGATTCTTTACAAGCAACCTAAAAAATATTTAAACACCTCGAAGCATAACTGGCAAACCTATTTAAGAAAAGTATTTTTACGTTCAATCCTATTTCGTTAAAGAAATAAATGTATTTTTGATAAGTAATTGCACCATATATGATTAAAAGTAATATCATTTAAATTACGTATTATATACATATAATTATTGAGAGAAGTATTTTTATTTACAGCAAGTTATATGGTAAGTTATTCTTTCTTAAATAAAATAAAATTCAGTAAAAAAATAAATAAAATCAACGTTGACTCAAGCGAAAAATCCAACGAAATTTAGATTGCTAAGGCGAAGTAGGATATGAAGGTAATTAAACAGTTAATATTATTTTCCCATATTTGGTGAGTCTAGCTGTATATTTTAAAGTAACCCGAAAGCGTGTCTGTAGTTTAATAGGACTTACACAACTGGCATATTTTTCTTGTAGCGGCACGTGACACTTAATTAAAATTTGAACGAAATAATAAGAGTTGTAGTGTCACGCACCATCCGAGCTTTGTAACACGCAGCCTTAGTCCTGTTTAATTTGGTAATTAATAGATAAATTAAGAATATGCTTGCCAAAAACAAAAGCCGAAGTATTGCAGCAATTTTAGCTTTATCTGGCGCAGTAACAATCTCAGGCTTACACAAGTTTTATTTGGGACAGCCTTTATGGGGAATACTTTATGTATTACTTTCTTGGACACCAATACCTAAAGTAGCTTGCGCGATTGAAGCCGTTTGGTATTTGGCTCAAGACGAAGAAACTTTCGATCGTAATTTCAACTCAGGTAAGTCAGGAAAATCAATTTTTTCTTCCAAAGCTTCAGGAGTAGAAACCCTTGCTCAAGATTTACGCGAATTAGACGCTTTACGTCAAGACGGATTAATATCCGAATACGAATTTGAACAAAAGCGCCGTCAGCTTATCGACAGTGATTAAGGAGGAGTTAGGAGTTAGGAGTTAGGAGTTAGGAGTTAGGAGTTAGGAGTTAGGAGTTAGGAATTAGGAGTTAGGAGTTAAGAGTTAGGAGTTAGGAGTGAGGAGTTAGGAGTGAGGAGTTAGGAGTGAGGAGTGAGTAATAACCAACTCCTTGTTATTATCAGTTCCTTAAATATCCATTCTAATTTCATTGCTTATTGCTCACTACTCACTACTCACTACTCACTACTCACTACTTGCTACTCACTACTCACTACTTGCTACTCACTACTCACTACTTTCTACCCACTGCTCGCTACTTTCTACCCACTGCTCGCTACTCTCTACTCTCTACTCGCTACTCATAGAATCTCCCCATTATCATCTACCCATGAATTCTAATTGGTGGCCTCGTCGAATCAATCCTAGATTGCAAAAATTGCGGCAGAAGTTGCTTAATGACCCTTATTATCGTTTAAAATCTGGGGAAGAAATTGCGATCGCGGTTCAGCTTGGGATTAGGATTGATGCTAACCAAGCTACTGTTGATGACTGGTTACGTTTACCCGGTTTATCCATCCATCAAGCGCGGACTCTTGTAGATTTAGCGAGAACAGGTGTTAAATTTTACTGTATAGAAGATATTGCGGCGGCTTTGGGTTTACCAGCACAGCGACTAAAGCCGTTAGAAATAATTTTACTTTTTGGTTATTATGACGACGAATCTGTAGATGCTATTACCTGTGTTGTGAATCCTAATACCGCAACAATTGAAGGTTTATTGAAGGTACCTTTTATCGATTCTTCTTTAGCGCAAGCGGTAATAGATAATCGTAGCTTGTCAGGCCCTTATCGTAATATAGTTGATTTTCAAAAGCGCTTAAATCTTTCCGGTGAAACACTTGCTCAATTAATGTATTATTTGCAGTTTTAATCAAAGGGAACAGAGAATAGGTATAGGTATTGGGCATTGGGAAATGGGGAGATAGGGAGATAGGGAGAGTGAGGGAGATAGGGAGAAAGAGGGAGTAAAGAAAAATCCAATTACCAATTACCAACTACCAATTACCAACCCTCAACTCCTAACTACTAACTCCTAACTCCTATATCGTACCGATTCTATCGGGAGGCCAAAAACGAAAAGTTGCCTTACCAATCATATTTTTTTTGGGTAAAAAGCCCCAATAACGAGAATCATTACTATCGTTACGATTGTCGCCCATCATAAAATATTGGTTTTGAGGAACTTCTAGTAGTGGAAAAGGCTGTAGGGGTGGTTCTTTTATATATTCTTCTTGCAATAAATTACCGTTAAGAAAAACTTTTCCATCATCAATTTTAAGCGTGTCTCCAGGAATTCCAATTACGCGCTTAATAAAAGCCTGATCTTGAGAAAATCCACGACGCTGTAATTCTGGTGGTGGTTGGAAAACTACGATATCGCCAAATTTAGGGGAGTTAAATTTATAGGACACTTTGTCAACAACTAATCTATCGCCTATATGCAAAGTGGGTAGCATCGAGTTTGAAGGGATGTAGCGGGGTTCGGCAATGAAAGTCCGAATGAAAAATGCTAATACCAAAGCGATGGTAATTAGAATTAGATTTTCTCGTAAACTACGCAATGCTTTTGATGATGCATTGTTTTCTGCATCAGTTTGCTGAGAACTCATGTAGGTTTTTAGCTTAGATTACAACTATTTTACAAGTAATATAATTACAAATAATATATTTATTCAAAATATATGGCGGTCGAGCAAAGCATAAATCGTTATGTAGCGAACAAATGTTATACATCAAACTCGCAATTTCATACTTTATATTACTTAAACATAAATATCAAATCATATTTAATTATTAGCAATTATAAAGCATATTATCTGTTGCCTCTGCTCAGATGATTTAATTCGCATCTTTAACTACCCATCTACGATTTTGATCGTCCCATGATAAGAAGAAACGCACCGAGCTAGGGATAATACGACCATTTTTCATCAAATAATTCAAGGAAGCATCAACTGTTGCCGCGTTTGTGTTTGCTTCCAAAATGCTTATTTGTTGAATATTCACGTTTTTTACTTTTCCTCTCCACCAGCTTAAATAAGAAAAATAACCATTAGGATGAAGACGTTTGTTATCTTTGAATTGCTGAGATAGCTGATTCCAAGCTGTTTTATACTGCCCTTGATTAATATTTAAGTAATAATTTTCGACTGTTTGTGCTGGCGATGGCTGTTCGATTGGTTGTTCGATTGGTTGTTCTATTTGTGGCTCAATAAAGTCTCCAGGTGGAGATAAGGGAGTTTGCTGGGGAGGTATTTGCAATTCTGGAGCGGGGTTAGTTGTTTGAGGGGTTTGTGGTTGGATAGGTGTTTCGACTTGTGGAATTATATTAGGTGGGGTTGTTGGTGGCAAAGTAAAGGTTGGTTTTATTATTGGTATTACGCTCGGTGTTGGTGTTACTTGGGGTTTATTTAATTTCTCTGGAGTTGCTTTGGGTGTAGTTGTTGGTTGTGGTTGTTGGGTAATTATTGGAAGTTGCTTAGACTGCTTATTTAAAGCAAAACCAGCGATAATTGATGCACCAATTAAACTACCTGCGATTAAACTACCAAGAAGAATTCCTTTACCGTTTCCTCGATCGCTATATTGAATTGAAGATGCTGGTGCAATGGCAACTGTATTTAAATAAGTTTGAGGTGGTAAGGTAACGCCGGGAGCGAGGGTATCTGAGTTAGCCGTGCGATCAACCTCTGAAGGTACGCTTAAAATTCCGGTTTGCAACGCTTGCAGCATAACGCTGGCAGTTTTAAATCTTTCTCTAGCATCAAATCCAATTGCTTTATCTAAGATATTTGCGAAATTATCTTTAACATTGGGTGCATACTGTCGCCACAATACTTTACCAGTAGAAGGGTCTGAGGTTAACTCTTGCGGCATTTTACCTGTAAGTAGATAAATTGCAGTCAAGCCTAAACTATATATATCGCTAGCAAACATTGGTCGTCCAACAGATTGCTCGGTTGCCATAAATCCTGGCGTACCGATAACTATTGACTTTGTGGCATTCCCTGAAGGAGTCATAATGGTTCCTAAAGTTTCTTTAACTGCACCAAAGTCTATTAGTACTGGTTTACCATCAACATCAATTAAGATATTTTCTGGTTTAATATCTCTATGAACAATGCCTTTTGAATGAATGTAGTCTAAAACTGGCAAAATACTAATTAAAATTTGTTTGACAGAATTTTCATCCATCAAACCTTTGTCTTGAACTACTTCTGTAAGAGTTTTACCTTCAATATACTCTTGCACTAAGTAAAATTGCCCGTTATCGCTAAAGTAAGCGTATAGTCTCGGAATCTGGGAACTACCATCACCTAGTTCTTCCAAAATCGCTGCTTCACGTCCAAACCGCTGTTGTACTAACTCATACACCTGCTGATTATTTTGTATTGGTCGTAATTGCTTGATTACACACAGTCGGCGAGAAGGCATTTGGGTATCCTCTGCCAGGAAAGTTTCTCCAAATCCACCGCTTCCTAAAGTCCGAATAATCTGATAGCGGTTGTTTAGCAGCATTTGTATAAATGAGTGCGCTAGTAAGTAAAAAGGAACACTAGTCATATATTTTACTCATTTTCTTGCCTAAGCAGCGATTCGGGTCAACATTTATAATGCGATGGGAACTTATCTATAAGGCAAACTGTCTTTTCTGTCGCTAAAAAATATTGTTCAAACACCCCTCACCTGTATTAAAATGCTTCCAATCAAAATTTTATGCAAATGAAATATTAGTATAAATTCACTCTTGACTTGACTATCCTACTGCTAAGATTCTGGTGTGAAAAAGCACTAGTAAATACAAATAATGACTCAAACAGGTAATAACACCGTTCTTGATAATCCTTATTTAGAGTTAAATTATCAAGGACATATTTTGAACCTGCCATTAACAAAACGCGAACATAAATTTGGACGCGATTCAAGTTTTGCTGACTTGGTTGTTCCGCGAGATTGGCAGGTTGTAGGACGTTGCCAAGCAATATTATCTAGAGAAGGGGAGAATTACCGTATTTATGACGGTGATGGAAACCAACCTAGCACTAACGGACTTTATCTCAATCGCAGCCGCATTACTTCAGATAGTGGTTTTCTACTTACCAACGGAAGCCAAATTCAGATCGGACAAAATCCCGAGAATCAGGTTTTGTTGAAATACAACAACCCCAATCAACCGATTACAAACCCTAAGGTGGAACTGCATTCAGTTTCATTAAAAAATGGTTCTGTATCCCTGGGGCGAGATGATAAAGCTACATTAACTTTAGATACTCCTACCGTATCCCGCCTACACGCCACAATTGATACAGATGCTCAAGGACGCTACATTATCCGAGATTCTAGTACTAACGGCGTGTTTGTTGATGGAGAAAGAATTAGTGGAAGCAAAGTTTTAGCTCAAGGCTCAACAATTCGGATAGGACCGTATAGTTTACTACTACGCGGTTCCGATTTACAGATACTTGATAAAGGAAATAAAATTCGCTTGGATGCTTGCAATTTAACGATTGTTACCAACGGTAAGCGGCGTTTAGACGATATTTCTTGTGCTATTGAACCTGGGCAACTTGTAGCTTTGGTAGGAGGTAGCGGTGCTGGTAAATCTACTTTAATGCGCTCTTTATTGGGAACTGAAAAGCTGAGTGAGGGTGTAGTTTATTTGAATGGGGAAGATTTACGCAACAATTTTAATATTTACCGCACTCAAATCGGTTATGTACCCCAAGATGATATTATTCACCGTCAATTAACAGTTTCTCAAGTTCTTACCTACGCTGCGAAATTGCGACTACCATCAGATATTGATGTAGACAAGGTGGTAGAAAAAACTTTGTCAGATGTGGAAATGTCCCACCGTCGCCATGCTTTGATAAGCGAGTTAAGTGGGGGACAAAGAAAACGGGTAAGTATTGGGGTAGAGTTACTTGCAGATCCGAAATTATTCTTTTTAGATGAACCTACTTCCGGATTAGATCCAGGTTTGGATAAAAAAATGATGCAGCTATTGCGGAAGTTGGCAAATCAAGGAAGAACCGTAATTTTAGTTACTCATGCCACGGCGAATATAAAATTATGCGATCGCGTTGTATTTCTCGGACAGGGTGGACGTTTATGCTACTTTGGCCCTCCTGGTGAATGCTTGCGATTTTTCGGAGTTATTGAAGATTTTGCTGATATTTATAACCAGCTAGAAAAACCAGAAAATGTCGTCGATGAAGCGGAAAGATTTCACGGCTCGGAGGATTTTCGTCGCTACGTAACAAATCATCTTAGTAGAGGAAATCAAGCATCAAAACCTAAAAAAATAAACAACCGTAATTATGGCGTTACTTTTACAAAGCAGCTAAATATTATTACACAAAGATATTTTAATATTCAAAAGCGCGATCGCGTTAATCTAATTTTGGCGCTATTAACGGCACCGATAGGCATTGGTTTAATTACGGTAGCTCTTGGCGATCAAAATCCTTTTGTTTTACCAGATAATCCAGATGCTAATTTAGCACCATTAGCATTACGGGTATTATTTGTGTTTACCTGTGCGGCTTTATGGGTAGGGCTTTCGAGTTCGTTGCAAGAAATCGTTAAAGAGGCTGCTATTTATTTCCGGGAAAGATTGGTTAATCTAGGTTTATTTGCTTATCTCGGTTCAAAATTAATTATTCTTGCTGGTTTAGCTTTATTACAAACAGTATTGATATCTTTAGTAATTCTGTTATTATTCAAGTCGCCGCAACCAGAAATTATTTCTTGGATATTAGGATTATCAATTACAACTTTTCTGACGCTTTTAACTAGTATGAGTTTGGGTTTATTAGTTTCAGCAATTGTAAAGAATGCTTCTCAAGCTAATAGTGCTTTACCTTTACTTTTGATACCTCAAATTATTTTTTCCGGCGTTTTATTCAATATCAAAGGTATCGCGAAAACAATTTCCTGGTTAATGTTAAGCCGTTGGTCTATAGGAGCTTACGGTAGTTTAGTTAATATTAATGCAATGGTTCCCGAAGCAATTAAATTACCCGATGGTAGCACGGCAGTTCGACCTTTTGAACCGACAGCAGTTTATGATGCAAC
>ERZ1740052.692-NODE-692-length-11295-cov-16.783808_pt1 | contig 11295 bp, 7 predicted proteins | sample MGYA00581750_ERZ1740052 | MGnify/ENA primary metagenome ERZ1740052 (study PRJEB43018, sample SAMN04849743) | marine metagenome | isolation source: floating plastic debris | place: Pacific Ocean | collected 2008-08-30 | study: EMG produced TPA metagenomics assembly... | reverse complement strand
AACTTAGAGAGATGATTGGCATAACCTCCCCCTTATTGGAAATAAAAGTATCATAACGCACGCTGGTACCTGGATACACATATAATTTGGATGTATGAATGTTTGGATACCCAGGTATTTAAGTTTATTTTTTTAGTAGCCGATGCTGATTGGCTATCAGAAGTAACTCAAAAAGCAAGTTCCGTTTTATTCTTCAATTAAAACCCTTACATATCTTCAGGATTGGTGTGGTGATGCTATTCAAGAATCCTGCTAGGTGGAAGTTTCTTACTTATTTAATAAGTGAATGCTTCGGGTACTAAGTTTTTCTCAAATTGAAATTCTGCCTGACGGGATGACAAGCACCCCGACAGTTGCAGGTCAGTCGCGAGTTGATACAGGTTCAACTATGTTATTTTGGTGGATAGTATGTCTCTTGTATGATTTCCTCGCGTTCTAAATAACCGTTGCTTTCTTTCCATCGACTTATTTTATTTCTCGAACGGAGAGAGCTTTGTTGTTTCTTTTCAGTAATCAAACTTTTTAGCCATTTGACTACCTTTTGCAGTTCGATAATATGCGCTATCGTATTCGATATAGCCGTTAAGGCTTGATTTATAATCATTGTAATTTTGTTAAATTTTACAAGTTTGCTACATGGAACCAACCGGAGAGCCTGGAAAACATCCGCGTTGGTTCTGTCTCTTTGTGGGCTGTGAGAGTTTTGTCTCATTTTGATTTCCTCTAAAGCATTTGTGCAATAATCATGTTTTTCCCATCAATAATTAGTGTTCCTAAGTTGTGAGTCATCTTTTTTGTAGTTGAACCATTCGCTATATAGGCAAAATGTTTTGATTTCAGCAACAATGGTGCTACAGCCTAAATTTAGCTAAAGGTTGGATGCAGAAAGTGGGCAATTTTCTTTCACGAATTCGACATATATATAATTCCCTCCACAATAAATTCATTTTTGGCATGGGCTGAAAAGTTTGCTTTATAAGCAATTTCTCCAGCCATAGCTTCTACATAGGCAATCATTATTAGTTTTCCGTGCTGATAGCCGGAGCCATGAAAGCGGCACAGATAAGGAGGGTCGATATATATATTTCCTGCTTCTACAAAGAGGCATTTTTTTTCGATGCGAGAAATGGTGCAATGCTTTGCATAGCTGTCACGAAGCGACAATACGACTAAGTACAAGAAGGGTGAATAGCTTGCATATATTTAATTTACTTAGTTTTAAATAATACAAGAAAACAATATCTCTAATTTATCAATCCGTAAAAGTCAAGGGTTAATTTACTGATTAATAATATCTAAAATTATTTGAATAAATAATGCAAAGGTATTAATAGAGGAATACACTTATTATTGATGTCAATATACAAAAAAATACTTAAAAGTTATTTTTACGTGATATAAACGACGGCATTTTTAACTTGAAACAAATATTATAAAACTTGTTATATCACTTGCTGCATCTACCGTAGTAAGTAATAGATTTCAACAAATGAATATAAAAAAAACTCTTTCGCTAAAACAGCCGGAAGTAGGTAATTTTATTCGTGAATTACGTACATTAACAGGGCTAACTCAAGAGGAGTTTGCAGCGCATTTGGGAGTAACGTTTCCCACCGTTAACCGCTGGGAGAATGGTCGCAATAAGCCTTCTAAAATGGCTATGCGGCAACTCGAAAAAATGCTTATAGATATGGGTAATTCGGGACAAGAATTACTTACCAAATATATGGCTAGTTAGTTCCTTGTTTAAGCATGGCTCCTACGTCGCCACGCAAGCTATCGGCATCAATTAATAGTTACGTTATACAGCCAATGTCTGCAATAACTTTATTTGTTAATGCAGATAATAAATAATTCTATTTGCAAGTGTAGATAATTCAACGTTTGCAGCAGCTTTGCGCTGTCTACTTATTAGTAATCTCTCAAATTAATTCCATTAAAACCAATACAAAGAGGACTTGGTAATTATGACCTTCACCAAGAATAATTCGCGTACCTACATGATTGGAGATGAAGAAAATCGGGTTACAGCATTAAAAGAATTACTAGGATATCCAGTAGTAAAACGTGACCCGGAAGGTTCTGCATTTTGGTATTTGCATCCTGGTGAAGATGAAGAGGAAGCATTAGAAACCTGTCCAATTGCTGTTGGTTTTTATGAGGAATTAAATACAGCTACAGACCAAGAAATTAAAAGGTTATTTACATCTAAAGAAAAACAGCAAGAAATATACGGTCATTATTCCAATAGAGAATTTGAACAGCAACCTGTAATGTATTTGCTGTTACCTACAGAAGAAAATATTGGCAGAATACCATTGGTGTTACCGATAGAAGGAGGTTTACGTCAGCGACAAATTCAAAGTTTTCAGTGGAATAATGCAGAACTGATAGCACGCTTAAATCGGCTCAAGCAAGGGGAATTAACTATTGCGACTAAAGCAGTATATTCTATTCCCCAGGTTGATTGGGTATTTTATGAAGCTGCTAAAACTGCTGGTGAATTAGCTTCTTCACTTGCAGAAGCAGCACGCAGGATTGAGCAGGCTATTCCTAAAGTTTATGCTGCTGAAAATTCTGATGGATACTTACACAAACTATTAAAGAGTTTTCAGAAGGAACTTTTACCTACCTTACAACTGACTTCCGATAACCAGAAAGACTATAGCTTTGCGGATATTTACGCTCAGACAGTTGCTTACGGACTGTTTACCGCGAGGGTTTTCAGCTATGTTCGGGATAAAAAAGAAGAGCGAGTTAAAGAGACTGATTTTAATCGTCAAGATGCTTGGAAACAGTTGCCAGAAACAAACCCATTTCTTCGTAAATTGTTTGAGGATGTTTCACAGCAAACACCAGAAGAACTTGGTGATGAGTTAATTGGGGCAATTTCTGATATTTTTGGTATTCTCCGAGCCGCTAAGATGGATGCAATTCTCTCGGATTTTAAGATGAAGATGAAGAGAGAAGATATTGTAATTCGGTTTTATGAGGATTTTTTGGCAGCTTATAAGCCAAAGATGAAAGAACGTCGGGGGGTATACTTTACACCTGAACCCGTAGTTTCTTATATGGTGCGGTCGGTTGATATTCTACTAAAGGAAAAGTTTAACAAGCCTTTGGGTTTGGCAGATCCAGAAGTAATGATTCTTGACCCAGCTTGTGGAACTGGTACATTTTTACTTTGGATTTGTCAGTTAATTCATAAACGGTTTCAAGAAAATCCAGATTTATTAACTGAAGGGTTAGAAGATAAATCCTGGTCTGGTTACGTTAGAGAGCGGTTATTACCAAGGATATTTGGGTTTGAGTTGCTGATGGCTCCTTATGCGATCGCGCATCTCAAACTTGGTTTATTTTTGGAAGAGACAGGATATCAGTTTGATAGTGGTAAACGAGTAGGAGTGTATCTAAGCAATACTTTAGAAGACGCTTCCTTAAAAGATGTTGAACAATTGTCGCTCCCAGGTATGGATGAATTAATTGCACAGGAAGCAATTGAAGGGGCAAAAATCAAGAAACAAGAACCAGTAATGGTTGTAATTGGAAACCCACCATACTCAGGACATTCAGATAATAAGAATCAATGGATAAAAGGATTAATTAATACTTATAAAAAAGATTGCTCTGAACTTCAAAAACCTGGACAGGCAAAGTGGTTGAACGATGACTATGTTAAATTTTTCCGTTTTGCTCAATGGCGCATTGATAAAACTTTTTACGGTATCCTAGCTTTTGTAACTAATCATGGTTATTTAGATAACCCTACTTTCCGTGGAATGCGGCAAAGTTTAATGGATTCTTTCAATGAAATTTTTGTTCTGAATCTTCATGGTAGTAGTAAAAAGAAAGAATCTAGTCCTGATGGTTCTAAGGATGAAAATGTCTTTGACATACAGCAAGGGGTAGCTATTAATTTATCAATCAAAAACAGTAACAAAGAAAAACACCAAAAATCTACTGTCAAATATTTGGATATATGGGGATTGAGAGAAGACTTAAATATCAATATAAAAAAGCACAAATCTACTATCACCAAGTATCGCTGGTTATATGAAAATGAATTAATGACAACTGAATGGAAAAGTATTAATCCTCTATCCCCTCTTCATTTATTTATACCTCAAAATACGAGTCTCAAACTTGAGTATGATGTAGGCTGGAAAATTTCAGATATATTTAGTTTGAATGGAGACCCCGCTCCAGGAATAGTAACAACACATGATGATTTTGCTATTTCTTGGTCTGAAGATGAAACAATCGAAAAAGTAGAGAATTTATTAGCTACAAAAACTGAAATTGAAGCAAGAAAAGCTTTTAAACTTTGTTCACAAAATCAATGGCAATATGAACGTGCAAAAAATGAATTACAAGATAGAAGTTGGCACAAAGATGTAACAGAAATTTTGTATCGACCTTTTGATGTACGATGGACAGTCTTTAATCGTAATGTTGCTGTACATCGGCGCGAAAGAGTTATGCAACATATATTAAAACAAAAAAATTTAGGTTTAAGCACAACACGCTCGATTGAAATCGGGAGAGGGTGGGAACATATTTTCTGTACTGATTTAATGATTCAACACCATACTGTATCAATTAAGGAAGTCAATTATTTATTTCCCCTCTACCTCTACCCCAATCCAAATAACCCAAAAGAATTAGAAGAATCAGTCCGTCCCAACCTCTCTTCCGAATTCCTCAAAGATATCACCTCAAAACTTGGCTACACCCCTACCCCAGAAGCAATTTTCTACTACATATACGCCATCTTCCACTCACCCACCTACCGCACCCGCTACGCTGAATTTCTCAAAAGAGACTTCCCCCGCGTACCCCTTACTAGTAATAAAAAGCTTTTCCAGCAACTATCTGCATACGGTGAAGAATTAGTCGCATTCCACTTAATGAAATCCCCCAAACTAGACAACCTAATTACTCAGTTTGTAGAAAACGGTGGCGGTAAAGAAGTTGCAATTGGTACTGCTAACAAAGCATACACAAACAATAAAGTCACCATCAATAAAAAAGGTGACGGTTTCACCGGAGTCCCAGAAGCAGTCTGGAATTTTCACGTTGGTGGCTATCAAGTCTGCCACAAATGGTTAAAAGACCGTAAAAAACGCACTCTCAGCCAAGAAGATATCCAACACTACCAACGCATTGTGGTAGCGTTACAAGAAACAATAAAACTGATGAATAAAATTGACCAAGCTATACCGGAGTTCCCAATAACGTAGCGTAGAGCAATAGCTCTATTACAATAAAAGAGAAATTGTTGTAATTTCTATATTCCAATAAACCACATACCATGACCATTAAAGAAAAACTACTACAAGAAATAGAAAAAGCACCAGAACCTCTTTTACAGGAAGTATTAAATTTTATTCAGTTTTTGCAAAATAAGCGCCAACAAGAAAAATTAGAAATCACTCTTTTAAGTGAATCTTCACTACAAAAAGATTGGTTGAAACCAGAAGAAGAGGAAGCATGGCAAGATTTATAAAAGGAGATGTTGTTATTGTCCCATTCCCTTTCTCTGACTTAACTCAAGCAAAACGTAGACCTGCTGTAGTTGTGGCTAATATTAGCGGAAATGACCTCATTCTTTGTCAAATTACTAGTCAAGCTATTAGTGATGAATATGCTATTAGGATTGATAGTAGTGACTTTATTGCAGGTAAACTTAATCAAATTAGTAACATCCGACCCAATCGTTTATTTACAGCTGATGAATCAATTATTCTTTATCGAGCAGGTCAACTTAAACCAGAAAAGCTAGAAGAAGTCATCGTAAAAATTATTGAGATACTGCAACAATAAATTAGCAGTAGTAGGTTGGGTTAGACACAAAAATAAAATTTAAGAGATGGGACGTGAATCTATCATTATCGTGTGGTAAACCAACACGAGCATTTTGAATAAATTGAGATAGTATAGAATACCGACAAACCATCCGGTTGGGTTACGGCGCAACATTGATTTTTAGTTAAAAACCATTATTCTTCATGAGCCTAACCCAACCTACTAATACTTTTAAAAAAGTAGCTTCAAATAATCTATATTAATGCGCCGGAACACACCCTACAAATTAATATTTTGCGTAATCTAAAACCCTAAATTCTAAAACCTAAAATCCCAAAATGCTTGAACAAGCCATACAAAATATTATCCGCAAACAACGCCCGTATTACCTACTACAAGGAAACCCCATCAAAGGCATTGATAATCAATATTGGCTAGTTTTCAAGCATCGCGACGCTGATAATCTACTACATAATTTCATTACCTTTTTAGGTATTGGTGACAAACACCCTCCAGAAAAACTGCTGCGAATTGACCCTAAAACTGCTAAAGTTTTTGAATATACTCCCCTTCAAGAAGGAAATTTACCTAGCGCGACTTTATTAAGAACTAGCAAACTAAATATTATTGAAAAATTCCTTAAAAAACCAAGCGTTACTAAAGAAAAATCATTACTAAAAGATAGTTTTTTAGAACTTAAAGGTTGCCGTCGTAAATTCAGCTTACCAGATGAACTAGAAAAATATCATCCTTTAATTTCTAACATTTTAGAACGCGCTAAAATCTATCGTCGTTCCACAGGTTATTTTGATAGCGGTATTCTCAAACTTTATCAAGAACCCCTGCAACAAATTGTACAAACAGAAGGTCAAATTCGCCTGTTAATGGACTGGATGGGGTTTACTAAAGAAAGAGATATTAAAGAACTAGAAAAACTACAAAACCCCAACTACCGCGCCGAATTTACCCAACGTACTTTAACAGAATTCCTGCAAGGTTTAGAAAATAAAGCCTTTTCCGGTACGGAAATTATGGCGGAATTAGTACGTTTAGGATTTTTACAAATAAAACTCGTCAAAATGGATTCGGGACGGGCAATTTATCACAAGAAAACTGGTATTTTTACAGACGCTCTAGAAAACCATATTCTGCATGAAGGTTCCGATAACTTTACCGTTGCAGCCCATTCCAAAAATGCAGAAAGCGTTACATTTTTCTACTCTTGGGAATCTCCTCTAGACTCAGAAGAAATTAATAGTAGTATCCGTCAATTTGATGCTGAATGGCAGCGAGAGGATATTGCATTTGATATCAGCCAAGAATTTTTACAGCAAGTACTAGATGAACGTTCTCGACGCTTCCAAGCCAAACAACCCCAAATTGAATCTATCAACCCTTCGGAATTTACCCCAGGAGAAACCACCACAGTAGAAATTACGGGTAAAAATTTAGAAGAAGTAGAAGACATTCAAGTTACCGATGACGAACTCATAAAAGTCAAAATCGATAGCAAAGAACCTGAATCCATTATCGGTAAAGTTGAAGTTCACCCCGACCACCCACCAACCAAATTAAATAACTTCCGAGTCAAAACCAAAACGGGTTCTTACAACACATCTCCAAAGAAACCAGCTTCCGTCAATCAATCCTTAGAAATTCCCGACTACGAAGAAATTGCCGGATTTAAACAAGCCGTAGAAATTATACTTGCAGGAAAACACGGTACACCAAAAGATTTCCTGTATTGGCTAGCACAACAACGCCCCCGTCAATTCCAAGTAGAAAGCAGCGATTTACTAGACCAATTAGTTTACCAAAACATCTTATTTGAACATCAAAAATCCGGCGCACAGCACTGTCTGCGGGTAATGCAAGACTTCGGCGTTGCAGTCTGTGCTGACGCTGTAGGGCTTGGTAAAACAAGACTTGCAGCCGCAGTTGCTAAATTATATCGTCAAGATAACACCAGCGCTAAAATCGCCATCATTGCCGCTAAAAAACTGTTTCCTAACTGGGAACGAGAAATGGCAGAATTGGGTTTTAGTACTGACGACTACGAACTCTACAACAAAAATCTGATGAGTCGCAAAGGTAATAATTTTCTGACAGACTTCAATCGTTACGGTGGTCCCGATTTAGTTATTATCGACGAAGCACATGAAGGCATCCGCAATTACAAGAATCGCATTCATAAAACCTGCTTGCAAGTTCAAGAACAAGACAGAAAAGTAGGTAAACAAAGACACTTCTTACTTTTAACCGCTACCCCCTGGAACAATCGCCGAGAAGATATTTACAATATTCTTTCCCCCTTCCTCAACCGTCCAGAGGGTTTTAAAGAATTAGGCTTCCCAAACGAACTATTGCAGTGGTTCCAAAATCGAGACATTGGAATAGAAAACTTTACCGATAACACAGAAATATTCCGACGTACCTACCGAGAATTATTTTTACAACGTACCCGTCAAATGCTGCGGGATGCTACCCCAGACCTGAATTTATATGCTAAACGAGTTGCCGAATGGCTACCCGTACAGTTTGAACCCGCTACAGAACAAGCCCTAGACCAAATTTTCACTCAATTTGAAGACAATTTATATATACCCTTTGCCGACCCCATCCGCTACCTTACAAGCAATGTAGAACAACGCAGTTTACTAGGGAACCAGCGCAGATTCTTCCTGCAACGGGCAGAATCTAGTATGTATGCACTAAGACGTACAATTAAAAGCTTTGGGGATAAAATTCGTCAGATGCAACAACGCTTAGAAGCAGTTTCACCAGATGCAGATGGCTTAAAACAATTTTTACTTATTCACTATCGTTTTGAGTCAGAAAAACAAGCCCACCAAAATGATTTTTTAGACCTCGATGACAAAGAAGTGTGGGATGAAGATTATGAGGAAGAAGAAGAGGAAGAAGAAGATAATTCAGAACAACAACAAAAACGCCAAAAACTGCTGACTGCAATCGATACAGTTACCGATAAATTACGTCAAGAACCAAATCTTGCAGAAAGAATTTATCATAGAATACTTGCAGATTGTGACAGCGACCTCCAACAATTAGAACAAATTCAAAACCTATTATCAGGTGAATTTGTAATTGACCATAAACGAGAAGAAGTTACCAATAAAGTCAAAGAACTTGTCAATAAAGGTCATAAAGTACTTTTAATATCTACCTTCAGCGATACAGTAATTGACTACTATCACTATATGACCAGAGATAGTGTTATTAGTAATAAAGGTATTGCTATGGCAATTGGTGCAACTAAATATTACTACCCAAATAATTCAACAACTCCAAAGACCCTTAAACCCCATAATATTTATAAAAATAATCAACATCAAACAGGCGTTAAACGCGCTCAAGTTTTTAAATTATTTGCACCTGTAGCCAATTGTAAAAATCCAGAAGAACGACCCAATACAACAGAAGAAATATCAGTTTTAATCGGTTCGGAAACTCTATCAGTAGGTCAAAATCTCCAAGACGCTGACTTTCTAATTAATATTGACTTACCCTGGAATCCAATGATTCTAGAACAGCGAATAGGTAGAATTGATAGACCAAAACAACATCCCACCGAACACATTTACATTTATTACGCTAACAGTCAAAACCAATTACTAAGACAAGCTTCTCGACTTGCCAACCTTAATAAAAAACTCGTAGGTGAATTAAATCAACAAGATGGAAGTATTCCCGTAATTACCAAAGTTGAAAACTTGGGAGCTTCCATATATGGAGATACCTTGTTTGATGATGAAGTTTTACCCGGATATATTGACTTTATTAACAGTTTAGTTAAAGCCAGAAAACTAGAACAAAACAACCTTCAAGAAGAAGCTTATACAAAACAAGAAACCAACAGTAATCTCTACACTCAAAATGAAGTTTTATACGCAGAAGAATTAAGTAAACTACTCAAAGAATTGGGAGAAGACTATCAAGCAAATCCGATTACATTAGGTCGTCACAACGGAGAAAAAGAAGAACCGTCAGGATTACTCGCATTAACGGTAGAATATTACGGACCCAATGGAGAACCAATTCCAAATCAAACTCAAACTATCTACTGGAACGACCAAACAGAAGAAAAAGACGCTTATGGAATAGCTATTGCTACAGCTTTTAAAACACGAGATGCAGGTGATGTATTCTCAGCTAAACATCTCCTAAAAAATGCCAATAAACTCTACAAACAACTGATTAAACTAAAAAAATATTGGACAGCAGAACTACAGCAAGAAGAAACCTTAGAAAATATCAGCACTACTTCAGAACGAATTAACTCAATTAAAAAACGGCTGAAAAAATTTGATACACTCCCAAAAGGACTAAAACCAACTATAGTTAAAAATACTATCAAAAAACTTAGTTCGCAAAAAGAACTAAAACAAGTCCAAAAATTGCTACGCGAGTATACAGAAGGTAGTAAAAAGAATTTAGATGACGAAACTTTTATAGTGCAATTAGTGCAAGATACCGACCAACTTAACTTGATTGCAATGGATGGTATTAAAGCAACAAGCCTAAAAGTTTCTGCTTCAGCTATTTTACTTAGGGCATGACCCCTTCAGGACTGGTTAATATTAAACTTGTGGTAAGTACAAAACGCTCTATTGATTAATCGGATGCCGGACATACTTGGCATATCGCAACCGTGGCGGGCGATACACCGCTCTCTTAAACTTGTATCCGTTCGCGCATCCAAGCGCGATAGGGCTATTTTATTTACAAGTAAAAGCCCGTGCAGTTATCCTTTCTACCTTCACTAAAAACTTAAATTGAATTTACTGATTTATTTACCCTAGTCTACACACTGGGGTTTATTATTGTTGATTGGTTTTTATTGAATGACTAAATTGTTTCGGTCATCAAAATTGGTTTGTTACCAAAAGAATTAAACATAGCCATTTCTTTAATTTCTTTCATGCTGAACCTTTTAATTGCTGACTTGGTGGCTAAAAGACAAATATCGTCATTGGAGAATTTATTAGTATGTAGAGTTTCTTGAGATAAAACATGGGAGTTTAATTTATCAAGATTTTGACCGTTTACAAAAGGAACTATAACAATTGGAATTTTGGTTTCGGAATCAAAATTATTGCAATACCCAACTAAATATTTACATTTTTCTAATTTATTTTTATCTTCACCAATAACAGTAGAAAATATTTCCTGCTTCTCCTCATCTTGTGTGACTATTTCAATTGATAGTCCTGTGGATTTTGGCTTACCCCAATTCGGGTCTAGCTGTTTTCTACGTTTAGCTTCTCCCATATTTCTCCTATCATAAATCCGCAAGAAATGTTTTTCTCTCCGAGCGATTTGAGAACAACACCCATCATTATTATCGTAACGCTCACCCCGTATTTATTTAAAACCCAATCACAGAAATAGCCTTCTTCCGGTCTTCAGGACTAACTTCCAAATACTTTTGTAAAACCCCCAAATCATTATGCCCGCTGATATCCTGTATGT
>ERZ1740052.690-NODE-690-length-11309-cov-10.368225_pt1 | contig 11309 bp, 10 predicted proteins | sample MGYA00581750_ERZ1740052 | MGnify/ENA primary metagenome ERZ1740052 (study PRJEB43018, sample SAMN04849743) | marine metagenome | isolation source: floating plastic debris | place: Pacific Ocean | collected 2008-08-30 | study: EMG produced TPA metagenomics... | reverse complement strand
CCAATTACCAATTACCAATTACCAATTACCAATTACCAATTACCAATTACCAAATACCAATTACCAATTACCAATTACCAATTACCAATTACCAATTACCAATTACCAATTACCAATTACCAATTACCAATTGCCAATTACCCAATCCCTGATTAATTACGAAAAATCTTTCATATCAGCAGTACGTAATGATACTTGCTGAGTGCGATTACCTCTTCGGACTTTGAGTTGTAAATTTTGACCTACACCACTGTTTTCAACTATATTAAGCAGTTGTTCTCCCTTAGAAATTGGTTTTCCATCAATAGCTACAATTACATCTCCTATACGGATGCCCGCGTTAGCTGCTGGGGAATTAGGTACAACTCTTCCTACGAAGATACCTTTTATTTCCGGTACTTGAATGGGAGAATTCGGATTAGCGTTGATACGTCTTGCTTTATCGGGAGTTAAATCATCCATAGCTATACCTATAAATGGATGAGCAACTCTGCCGTTAAGCTCTAATTCCCGGCTAATTTGCTTGGCTTTGTCAATAGGAATAGCGAAACCAATACCCATTGCATCGGCACGAATCGCCGTATTTATACCGATAACTTCGCCTCTATCGTTTAATAAAGGACCACCAGAATTTCCGGGATTAATTGCTGCATCAGTTTGAATAAACTCCAAACGCTTTGAGGAAATACCTACTTGAGAGCTAGGACGTTTTAAAGTACTGACAATTCCCAAAGTTACCGTATTGTCAAAACCCAAAGGATTTCCTACGGCGATCGCCCAGTCTCCAACTTGAACGTTACTGGATGAACCCAAGATGGCAGTTGGTAAATCGCTGCCAGCGTTAATCTTTACTACTGCTAAATCGGTGACTTCATCAGCACCTTGAACTTTACCTTCAAACTTGCGTCCATCTTTGAGACGTACCGTTACTTTATCGGCTTTATCAACTACGTGAGCGTTGGTTAAAACTAATCCGCTTTTATCAATAATAAAACCAGAACCTAAACCGCGTAATTCTTCAGAAGGCAATTGTCTAGGTAAATCGCCGAAAAATCTCCGAAAAAATGGATCTTCCGTAAAAGCTTCGGGAAGACGACGGCTAACCGTGCGCTCGGTATCAATACGAACGACTGCCATCCCAACTTTATTCACCGCAGCCGTTACAAAACTACTGCTTCCGATTGCAGCTCCAGCATTCGAGGGTTTTTGGGCAATTAATTGCGAATCAACGAATGTTGGTGCGGATTCAGCTTGGGAAGGTAATACTGAAAGAGTATTAACACTGAGCAAAACCCCGATAATAATTGCTAATAAATGCGTACTTAGTTGTCTTATAGACTTAGAAAAATATGTAAATTTCATTACCAAGACCGTTTTTCAGCTTGATTGTTAGTTATTGTTGACAATTCTCTTTAAAGCTATTGAGAGCAGCTTTTTTCAGAAATCGTAAATTTTGACGCTTTTAGTCATTCCAAAGTTTCGTTTTTTCAAGCCTTAATGCTTAGCTACAGAGCGTAAAACAAAGCTTACCAGAGGCTTAATTTCTTAATCATATTAGCAAAAATTGGGTTATGGTTTTATCTCCTTAGAAAGCTAATACGCCCTTCTTTAAGCTAATTTTGGCATTGCAAAAGACTATCGTGACTTTTTACCCTTTGCGCTAGGATTGTAAGTACTGCCTCAACCCCGAAAATACAATACCTCATGAATGGAACTTCAAAGCAAAACGAATCAATACTGAGTGACAGTAAAGACACAACAATTCAAGAACATTATCTTAACCATTCGCACTCAACTCACAATCATGTTCATAGCGAAGAGTCTTTGCGAAAAATAGTTAATCGGCTATCGCGTATAGAGGGACACGTTAGGGGAATTAAATCTATGGTGCAGCAAAACACTCCTTGTCCCGATGTATTATTGCAAATTGCTGCTGTTAGAGGTGCAATTGATAAGGTAGCCCGGATTGTTTTAGACGAGCATCTAACGGAGTGCGTTGCTAGAGCGGCAAAAGATGGCAATATTGATGCCGAGATGGAAGAATTAAAAGCAGCTTTGGATCGGTTCTTGCCTTAGCATCCTTGTAAGAATAACGCCGAACTTGTCTTTTTTTAGATATCTGTTGGGGCAAGAAGATTACTCGTTTGGTTATGAAGACAAGTTCGGCGTTATTTATATATAACCCCTTAACAATCCAAAGTGTAAATTAAGAATAAGTTCCTAGGTTATTCATATTTTTAATCACTAAGATAAATCTTGATTAGTTTAAAATGTTATAGATTTCATTATTGTTTCAGTGGCAATTCAAATCGACCACTGATTCTTTTTTTGCATGGTTTTATGGGTAATAGTCATGAATTTGATCGTGCGATATCCATATTAGGTAATGACTTTTATTGTTTAAATATTGACCTTCCCGGACATGGAAAAACTCAAGTTTTAGAGAATGATTGCTATTCAATGGCGAAAACTGCCCAGGAATTAATTAATTTATTAGATGAATTAAAAGTTAGACCGCGTTTCTTAGCTGGATATTCAATGGGTGGAAGATTAGCTTTGTTTTTAACACTAAACTTTCCTCAATATTTTGATAAAGTCATTTTAGAATCTGCTTCTCCGGGTTTACCGACTAAGGAAGAAAGGTTAGAAAGAGTCAAGCGAGATGAGCAAATAGCCAGAAAGTTAGTAAGAAGTATTGAAAAAGATGATTTCAGAAAATTTTTAGATAATTGGTACAGTCAACCGATTTTTGGCAATATAAAAAATCATCCACAATTTGAGCAGATGATAGAAAATCGCTTGCAGAATAATCCTACAGAACTAGCTAAATCTTTACGATTTATGGGTACTGGGGTTCAACCATCTTTATGGGACAAATTACAAGAAAATAAAATACCTATGCTTTTGTTGGTAGGAGAAAACGATCGAAAATTTATTGATATAAATACGAGAATGGCTCAAGTCAACGATTTATGTCAGTTAAAAATTATTGAAAATGCGGCTCACAACATTCATTTAGAGAATACTTCGCTATTTGTAGAAAATACTCAATATTTTTTGAATTCAAAATCTACTTAGGGTGTGTCGTCGCGACAGCGCAACGCACGTCTAAATTGTCTATACAAACTGACATCTTGCACCATTTTCCTTAAGCATAAATTCCACAGAAATCAATTTCTCTGTTCGATGCGCCTCCAGCTTACAGGGCTGCATATACCGGCGTACCTTAAAACGCACTATAGTCAACTGAAAATTTTGCCTAGTCTGATTTATCTGACTTTGTGTATAAGCCTGGGAATTTATTCCAAGGCGATTGTGAAAGCTAACTGAGGCGTGCGGTTTGAACCGTTGGAACCTTTAAAACATCCTTTGAAAACGGTGCGTTAGGTGCAAAATAAATATACTTGTGAAAATTAAAATTATTTATCGCGCCCTAACACAACGGCAATATTGCCCGAAGTTAATTTACACCCGGACACTTGCTTCAACCGTCGTGTTCCTCGGCAAAAAAGTGTCCTCGCAATTTGCCTCCCCCACAAGCTGAATTATTGCTGAACTTTGTTTACATTCACCGCGCTTAATTCTTCTTTCAAAACTTTTTGATAAATTCTTGGCAAACTACTACTTATTGAATTAGTTTCGATTCCATACCCTAAACTCGTCCAGGTAGGAGAAAGTAATTTTAAAACTTTGTTAACTTTTCCCTGTCGCAACAACTGAGAAATACTAACTCCCCATTCTTTAGGATCGTTCAACCAATTGTGAACCACTATATCTTGATATTCGGGTTCAAAACTATAGCTAGCCCAAAACATCATCGGCATTGGCTGCTCTGGGTGATAGCGCTCAGCAATATTAAACCAAGTAGTGTTAATAACTTGATATCTACCAGCAGCAGTAGAACAATTTCCTGTGTTTGGCCCTATGGGAATTCTGACGCATTTTTCAGGATGCCTACTTAAATCGCTAACGTGTTCCCCACCATATAAAATTGAGTAAGGGCGCTTGCTATTAGCTTCACTCGCCGAAATAGTCCGCATCAAAGCGCGGATATATGGGTCCCCCCCTTCCATAATTAAAGGTGGCTGTCTCTTCTGAAATACCGGGTCGCTATTCGGTTCCAAACTACCATGAATGTACCACTGAAACATACAGACAAAAGCCAAAAGAGCAGCGAAAGGCCCAATCAGTTTTTCAATGCCTTTGAAGTTAAAACCTTTAAGAGTTTGACTCATCAATATTAATTTAAGATAGCCATATAACTAATAACAACAAAAATAAATCCAACAATTCCGGCAAAGTTTTAATTAAACCGGATTGTCGAATAAGCTTAATTTTAGCAACGATTATTTTTACGTGACGGAGGTAAGAGGGGGATGGGGATATTTTTTAAATAGGTAGAGGTAATTATAGCGCTTTTGTGTTGGGTGCAATACATTCTGAACCTCACCCCTTCCCCTCTCCTTGCTAAGGAGAGGGGTGTCTACCTCCCTCTCCTTTATAAGGAGAGGGATTGAGGGTGAGGTTTCAAGGGTGAGGTTTCATATTTAATTTACGCAACTGCTGCAAACAATTCTGCAAAACTTTTAGCAGCAGCGTCTTCTTTAGAAACAATTTCTACAATCTTATTGCGGGAAGCTGGTTCAAAGAGTGATTCTACACAAACTTGAGCGACTTTTTGCCGGGGAATACTGCCGTCAAACATTGTATCTGCGCTCTGCATGACGATAGGATTACTGTTGTCTTCATTCTTTAATCCACCAGGACGCACTATTGTATAAGTTAAACCGCTTTTTTGAATGTATTCTTCTGCTTGTTTCTTCCAAACCAAAATCAACCAGAATAAATTTAGCGGATGAAACAACTTAGAAGTACATAACGAAGAAACAAACACGAAATTTTCAATTCCTTTAGCTTTGGCAGCATCCACCAAATTTTTCGTACCTTCATAATCTACTTTATAAGGCCCTGTAGGATCGAAACTTGGTGCTGCACCAGTCGCACATAACAACACGGTGCTATCACTTAAAGCAGCAGACAAATCTTCTGGTTTCAAGACATCGCCTTGCACTAAGTCCACGACTTCAGGCAAAATACTTCTAGCTTTTTCTAAATCTCTTACTAATGCACGAACCGGAATATTACGCGCTACCAACTCTTGCACAATGCGCCTTCCCGTTTCACCTGTTGCCCCTGCTACAAAAGCTTTCATTCCTACCCCCAGATTGGGAAACTTATATCACTATCTTTCGTTCTCTATTGTAGAGATTAGGTGAACTTTATTTCCAATTGTTAATATTTCGATGAATTTGCCTTATTAATGCGAAACATTTCATCTAGGATGGGAATTATTATTTTATCTAAATTTAAAAGTATACAGGAATGCACTTATGGTTTCAATCAATCGAGAGTGTAAATCTGAGAAAAAAAGGGAAAAAATTATATCTGTGGCATCAACTATATCTGATACCCAAGATTCACCCTTAGATGTAGATTTACAGGAAGAAACGAAATTTTACGGTACTTTCAGCGACTGCATGGAGTTATCCGCATCCTCCGAAATCGTTGCCGAATATCTTAACAATCATCCTGAATGGTTTTCTCGTTGCGCTCAGCCGATGAAAGTAGAGCCTTTAGGAGAAAATGGTTATGAAATTATAATCGGTCGTTTTGGCGCTTTTAATTACGAAGTAGAGCCAAAAATCGGTTTAGAACTTTTACCTCCCCAAGAGGGCATTTACCGCATTCGCACCATACCCATTCCCGACTATCAACCCCCTGGTTACGATGTAGATTATCGCGCATCGCTACAACTCGTTGAAGAGAATACTTCCGCAGAAACTCCAATAACCAGAGTTGAATGGGAATTATATCTAAACGTTTATGTTGAATTTCCTAATTTTATAAAACGCCTACCAAAATCTTTAATTCAAAATACTGGCGATCGCCTGCTCAACCAAATAGTTCGTCAGGTATCTCGCCGTTTAACACGCAAAGTTCAAGACGATTTTCATCAATCTTTAGGCATATCTTTTTCACATAAATCTAAAAAAGCATGAAAAAAGAAGGATGGAGCATGAAGGTTAAAATTACTCTACCTTCATGCTTCAAACTTCATATTTACCGAGATCGGAATTTAGGCATTACTAAGAATTCTTTGGACAATTTGCATACCACTGATAGCCTGCCATATAAAAAGTCCCAAAATACTAAAGTTTAATAAAATATGAGTCGCCCGTGCCCAATTTGCTCCTTTCTGCATAAAAGGAGATAAAGAAGCGGAAAAACCAATCAAAGCCGTCATTCCCAGCCCAGCTAATAGATGGGGACCGACAAATAATTTACCATTATTAATATAGGTAACAGCCATCCCACCAACAGAACCTGATATCATTAGTGCTAATAATAAGGAACCTATTTTAAAGTGTTTGATATTGTACTTACCTTTAATAAGCTTTTTCTTCTCTTCACCACTAGCACTTCTAATACGCTGTACCTGCAAACCTAAATAAGCTGCATAAAGCGTACATGCCAACAGTGCCCACATTAGCACGGGATGAAAAAATTGCATCCAGTATTTAATTTCTGGCGAAAGTTCCATTGTGTTCTCCCCCAATACTTAAATCTTCATAAAAATTAGCATAGCGCGTCGCGGGAATGGGGAGTAGGGGATGGGAAAATAGTATTGCGAATAGGACATGGGGAATAGGGCATTGGATAAATAGTTAGGAGTTAGGAGTTAAGAGTTAGGAGTTAGGAATTTTAATTTCTCCCCATCTCTCCCTCTTTCTTCTCAACGCCCTTCGGCCTAATTCCTCATGCCCAAAAACTAACAACTAACCACTAACAACTAACAATCATCAATCAACAATGAGCAAAAATAATGCTTCGCTGTTAGAAGCGGCTAGAAGTGGCGATATTAAAAGGGTGCAAACTTGTTTAAGTACGGGTGCTTCAGCGAGTGTAAACGATGGAGATGGTACTACAGCGCTAATGTTTGCGGCAAATTCTGGCTATACGGAAATTGTCAAAGTACTTCTCGATTCAGGTGCGGATATTGATTGCAAAAGAAAACGTTATGGTTTGACGGCTTTAATGTTAGCTTGCGCCGCAAAACAAGTTGACATTGTACCTATATTAATTTCAAAAGGTGCCGATATAAATGCCGTTAATGAAGACGGCAGTACGGCTTTAATGATAGCTGCTCTCAAAGGTTATAGTCCTATTGTCCAAGCTTTAATCGATGCTGGGGCTGATATAAATCGTCAAGATAAAGATAATGATACAGCCTTACAATTAGCTGTAAAACAAGGACATACCAGCGTAGTAGAAATTCTAGTCAAAGCAGATGCTGATGTAAATATCCGAGATGAAGAAGGCGAAACTTTATTGATGTTTGCCGCAGAAAAAGGATATTTAGGAGTAGTTGAAGCGCTATTAACTGCGAATATTGATGTAAATGAAAAAAATACTGACGGAGAAACGGCATTATCTGTTGCCGTCGCTGGGGAACATACTCCTGTAGTAGCAACTTTAGTCAATAAAGGCGCTGATGTAAATCTTCAAGATCGAGATGGAGAGACACCTCTACATATTGCTGTTGTCGAAGGTTTCACCGACATTGTAGAAGTGCTTATTAATAGTGATGCAGATGTTAACAAGAGGAATAATTTAGGCGATACACCTTTACTTGTTGCAGCTTTGCAGGGATACAGCACTATTGTGCGAAGACTTTTAAAACAAGGTGCAGATGTAGAAATAACGAATTTGTCTCAAACACCGTTAACCTTAGCCACAATGCAAGGAAACATAGAAACAGTAAAAGTTTTATTAAAAAATGGTGCTGACGCTAATACTAAATTGCAAGATGGAAAAACTTTATTAATAGAAGCTACAAAACGCAATTTTAAACCAATTGTTGAACAATTACTAGTTCATGGTGCTGATATCAACGTTAAAGATGGAAACAGCGCGACAGCATTAATGTGGGCAACATCTTTGGGTTATATAAGAGTAGTTGAAGTATTGCTAAAAGCTGGTGCGGATATCACTTTAAAAAACCGAGGTGCTTATACTGCCTTAATGCTTGCAGAATTTAATGACTATCCTGGTATTGTGAAAATATTGAAAGCTGCCGGAGGGTAAGAGTAATAAAGGTTGGTAGTAAGTAGCTTTAGCTCTCCAATTTTTGAAAGCAGTGGAGATGATGAGGGCTAAAGTCCTTACTACAAACCGAATCAAAATTATTTAAAAGGTTAAATTCTTAGGAAATTATATTTATTCAGCTTCAGGTATAACATAGTACAAATTATCGTTATACATTCAAATTCGTAAATGAACGCTAATCATCTACCAGTAAATTCGGGTTTACCTTTGCATCCTGCTGAAGATATAGATTTAGAAGTTTTTAACTCTATCCAAGGTCCCGATTACAAGGAAGGTAAACCTGTAGAAGATATGAAACGATTATTTCACAAACAGGTAATCGTTGAAGATGATGTTTTACTGGATATTGAAACAATTAATGTACCAGGTTTTATTGGTATTGCCGATGAGGAAATAGTTACAAACCCTCAAGAGCAGCAAGTTTCAGGGCATGAAGATATTGCGAATTTTCTCGGACGATATGGTTTGCTAGTTTGCACTTATCAGTACAATAAAGACCGTTACGGTAAAGAAATTGATTTGCGTCGAAGTCCTCAAAGTCATTCTGAAGTCAATGATTTGATGGAAATTTTTATCAAAAATGAAGGTCATCATTCTGGGATAATTGTACCGGCAGTTAGGGAAGGTGAAAAACAAGCTTTTGCATCTTTTAACGAACCTGATAGCTATCATCGCGGATTATATGGGCAAAGCGGATTTATTGCAGTCGCGCAAAATTTAGTTTTTCCCGAATTTGTAAATTCACTTTCTCAAAGGGGTTATACCGATAGCATTATCTGCTGGATGGCTTTGATGAATCCCTTCGTGAAATTTTCTCAAAACGATTTTAACGGGGGAGATCCAACTCGCGCTATCGATAAAGCTAGCCTCAAAGAATTTCTCAAAAATTGTGCTTTAGCTAGTCTTGGCGATCAAAGTGCGATCGCCTTCCTCAATGATGCTAACAATAAAGCTTATTGTTCTGAATTTGTTTATATAGGCTTAAATACTCCTATTTATCCTTTCAATCTCAAAGGCTTGACTTCACTATTAAATGATGAAGGTAAAGCTAAAGAAATCTTAGCAATTCAAGAAAAGCATAATTGTAAACAAGAGAATATCCTCAGCAACCGCAGTACAAACCCAGAATTTCAAGCTTTTAATATCCAGATGCCAGTGGTATCGCCGGATTTACAACCTTTAGACGCATTGATGGCAGACAACAGAATCAATATAGATTCCAACAGTATTCCTTTTCCACCTTTTACACTTTCTCAAATATTGCGCCGTGCTTTCCGTACCTTATTACCGCGTCATGAAGACGTAAATAATCCCATAATTATCAAAGCACAAGTAAAGTTGTTTGGATATTTAGAACCATTAATTCTTAAACAATTAGGATTTGATAATCCTCATGCTGAAGAAGAAGCAACCGCAGAAACAGACGAGAAAATCAAAGCAGTAAAGGAATTTATCGCTTTTATAAAATCGCAAATACAGCAGAGCTACGATAGCTATGCCCAACTTGATTCTATAGTCGATCAAATTATGCAGCAAGCAGATGAATTAGTCGGTGCATCTGATGCGAAATATTTTATTCCACCCCGTATTTATGTAGACTTGGGGCAAAATGACGATGACGATAACTTACCTCAAGGTTGGGGATTGAAGTTAAATACTTTAGGTGCATTGATTTATCGAGGTGCAATTGTAAATACTGTTGAACCCCCTCAACCTCCCGCTCCAGAGCCACCTCCAGAGATTCCTGAAACACCACCAGAGAACAATCCCCCTCGTAGAAAATCGTAAATGAGATAATATGACGGGCAAGATGCCCATCCCACAAGAAAGGATAATATGCCGGTGGGGTGTGTTGTCGCGCAGCGCAACGCACCATTAATAATTTGACACTCCCATCGACGGGCAAGATTGCCCATCCCACAAGAAAGGATAATATGCCGGTAGGGTGTGTTGTCGCGCAGCGCAACGCACCATTAATATTCAAAATTGTAAGTAAATATGAATATAGAGCAATGGCAGCAATTTTTAAAGCGCTATAGTATCGAATTGTTAGCTGAAGATTCAGAAATTGAAGTTGATCGACAAGCTTATCAAAATCAGTGGATGGGTTATGAAGGCGCAACCGAAACACAGATAATTGAAGCCGAAAAACGTCTTGGTACAACTCTTCCAAATTCCTTACGTAACTTTTATCTTGTGACTAATGGTTGGCGAGAAACTGGTTATTTTATCTATGATATTCTTCCTGTAGAAGAGATTGATTGGCTGCGAATAAGAGACTCACATTTATACGATATTGCTTGTAGAGCAGAAAAAAGACAAGATATTCCTGACAACTATTATTACGAACAAGGAACGCAAGTTAAAAGAAGCTTAGCAATTAGTTCCGAGGGAGATGCAGCTATTTGGCTTTTAGATCCAGGAGAGCAAGATGCTCAAGGTGAATGGGCTGGGGGATGTTGGGCTTCATGGATTCCTGGAATGGAATGGAGAGCAACAAGTTTCCGTCAATTAATCGAACTGGAGTTAGAAGATTTTATTAGTTTCCACGATGGTGAAGAATGAAATGTACCTTCAATGGATGATTAATAGATAATTAGCATGAGAAAATATTTAGATAATCTTGCCAGCTAACAGGAAACCCAAATTGCTCCCCACCGAATTCTCTCCCATAGCCTTTATCACCACTACTCCCACTGGTGCAAAGAAACTTCAACCACTTTGCCAAAACAACGCTGCAATTTGGGTTCCAGAATCACTATCTGAAATCAATAACGTACAAATATACAAAGATTCTCTGAAAAACCACGTAGCCAACTTATGGGACAATCATCAAGCCTTTGTTTTCTGTTTGGCTACAGGTGCAGTAGTTAGACTTATTTCAGATTTACTAAAAAGCAAGTCCACAGATCCAGCAGTGGTAGTAGTAGATGAAAGCGGAAAATTTGTAATTAGTTTATGTGGTGGGCATCAAGGTGGTGGCGATAAATTAACACAGTTGATTGCTTTACAGTTAGGAGCAACACCCGTTTTAACCGGCGCTTCTAACGGTTTGAAATTACCAGCAGTGGATATGTTGGGTAGAACATTCGGATGGTGTCGCGGCGAAGGTGATTGGAATGCAGTTAGTGCAGCAGTCGCCA
>ERZ1740052.689-NODE-689-length-11318-cov-18.329841_pt1 | contig 11318 bp, 10 predicted proteins | sample MGYA00581750_ERZ1740052 | MGnify/ENA primary metagenome ERZ1740052 (study PRJEB43018, sample SAMN04849743) | marine metagenome | isolation source: floating plastic debris | place: Pacific Ocean | collected 2008-08-30 | study: EMG produced TPA metagenomics... | reverse complement strand
GGATACGAGGTGTGATTCCGAAGCGTAGAGGAGTGCTGAGGAGGACTTAAAGGTACTTAGGGAAGTATTTTGCTTTATCAGGCAATTTGCAGCTTACAATAATACTGCAATTGGCTATTTATAGTATCCTTGTATCAAAAAATACTCATAATAAAATATAATCTCACTATAGTAGTTACAATCAACTAGTAAAGTCTATGGCTATAGGACTTTAAGGCTATGCGAATTAAGGAAATTTCTGTCTCCGGCTTATTCGGAATCTTTGACCATGTGATTTCATTAAATATGGGCGAGCGAATTACTATTATTCATGGTCCGAATGGTTTTGGGAAAACAATAATATTAAGAATGTTAAATGGATTTTTCAACTCCCGATACTCAGTTTTTTATACTATCCCATTTAGTAATTTCAAAGTAGGGTTTGATAATCAAAATAGCATTGAAATAATAAAAGCGTCTAATAACAGTGATGAAATAGATAAAAAACAACATATAAACTGTAATTTCTATCAACCAGATTTAGAACCACTTTCTTTTAGCTTAAAGAGAACAAATATCAGTCCTGAAGATATCGACTTCCCAATTGATATTTTGGACGATATAGTACCAAATCTTCATAGAATAGGAGCTAAAAGATGGAAATATTTTCTTACTGGTGAAACTCTTTCTTTTAATGAGATTATTGAGCGCTTTGAAGATATTATACCTTTTAAGACAAAGTTAAGAAAAGAGCCTAAGTGGTTAGAAGTTCTTAAGCAAGATATCCATATTCGTCTTATAGAATCACAACGCTTATTAAATGTTTTTCCCAGACGTTCTATCCGGCTAGATGATACACCTTCAATGGTTTCAATAGTATCTGCATATTCTGATGAGTTAGCAAAACTTATGCAAAATAAATTTGCAGAATATGGTGCAACATCTCAATCTCTTGATAGAACTTTTCCTGTAAGAGTAGTTAAAAAGCAGCCATCTCCCGATGTTACGGATGAACAACTTCGTCATCAATTAAAAGAACTTGAAAAAACTCGTTCTCGCCTTATAGATGTCGGTTTACTGAATAAAAATGAAGGTTCAGACTTTCAAATTCCAACTCAGACTATAGATGATATTACAAAAAATATTTTATCAGTATATATTGAGGACGTAGAAAAAAAACTAAGTGTTTTTGACGAAATAGCAAGCAAAATAAACTTATTAAGTAGAATTATTAATAATAAATTTGCTTATTCTTATAAAAAAATGAATTTTAGTAAAGAGAAAGGATTTCTTTTTACTAAATGTTATAATTCTGATTCATTTTCTGATGAAAAAAAATACTTGTCACCAACAGATTTATCGTCTGGAGAACAACATGAGTTAGTTCTTCTCTATGAACTATTATTTAAAGTCGAGCCTAACTCATTAGTATTAATTGATGAGCCTGAATTATCACTTCATGTTGGATGGCAAATTCAATTTTTAAAGGACTTACAAGAAATTACAGAACTCGCAGATTTAGATTTTTTGATGGCTACTCATTCACCAGATATTATTCAAGACCGCTGGGATTTGACAGTAGAATTGAAAGGATCAGATAAGTGAGAGAATTGCTAACAGTTGAGCGTCATGCTAACCAGATTCGATTACGGCGTAGTACTTTTTCAGGAACTTTCGTATTAGTAGAAGGTCGTTCAGACAAAATTTTTTATGAGCGATTTCTTGATAAAACGGTTTGTGAATTAATTACTACTTCAGGAAAACCCTCCAGTAAGCAGCGTGCTATTGAAATTCTAAAAATTTTGGAAAAATCAAGCTTTCAAGGAGTTTTAGCAATCCTTGATGCAGATTTTGATTGTCTCCAAAATTCATTACAAAGTATTCCTAATCTACTCCGTACTGACACTCACGATCTTGAAAGTATGATAATCAAATCACCTGCTCTTGAAAAAGTAGTTAATGAGTTTGGTTCAGAAGAAAAAATTAAAAAATTTAATCTAGATATAAGACAAATATTGCTCAAAACTGGGATGTCGGTAGGTTATCTGCTTTGGGTTTCTCTGCACGATAGATTAAATCTGACTTTTGATGGTATTAGATTTAATAGGTTTATTGATGAGAAGACTCTCCAAATTGATGAACTTAAAATGATTCGAGAAGTTAATAGTAAATCCCAAAGTTGTTTATTAAAAGATATAGATTTACAAAAAAAGCTAACTAATTATAAAAGCAGTAAGCATGACCCTTGGCAAGTTTGCTGCGGTCATCACTTAGTAGAAATTTTATCTATTAGTTTACGAAACTTACTTGGTTCTAATAAAATTGTTGATGTCGAAGCTAATCGTCTTGAGATTAATTTGCGTCTAGCTTACGAAAAAGTTTATTTTGACCAAACACAACTTTGCTCGGAAATTCGCATATGGGAAAGTAAAAATCGACCATTTAGGGTTTTATAACTTCTCCCAAACCACCGAATAACGCCAAAATAAATGTTTTCTAAGCTTTGGTTTTCTCAGCAAGCTTGTGTAAATGTCTTTTACTTGCGATAAGGTAAGGTACTCGTCAGCAAGAAGATGCTCTCTCATTGCTTCTGCTGCTTCTGGTGACAGTTGAATATCCCTATTTTTGATAGTTTGAAACAACCAATTCAAAGGAACAGCAATAAAATCGCTTAATATATCTCTTAAGCTCTCATGCTCTAGCAAATCCAAAATAACTAACTTACCACCAGGTTTCAAAGCAGCTTTCAGATTAGGAAGTAATTTTTCTACTGGTAAATGATGAACCGTAGCAATAGAAAAAATTGCATCAAATTCCTCTCTTGGAAAATCCCATTGCAAAATATCAGCAACTTGAAAATCAATATTAGGATATTGTTGTGACTTTTCCTTAGCCACTTCAATCATATTTGGGGATAAGTCGATAGCAATAACTCTGCTAGCACGTTTAGCAAGAAGACGTGAAAATTCACCCGTTCCACAACCAATATCAAGGATAGTCTTGCATTTTAATGTCAACTGTTTGAGTAAAAAACGGTGATAATGACTATTATGATTCCATCCCTGTTGTTCATTCAAAGCAATACAATCAAAATCATTGCGAATTTTTTGGGTTAAGCTCTCATTCATATTTATTAATTTACAGTATGATTTTACAGAATTATCCGAAAGAATCTTTATTACCTACTCTCCCCAATTTGCTTTAATCATTTCATTGTGTGGTGTTGTTATGAACAAAGCACTTTACCGTATTTATCTGTCAATTAATAAGACATTTTGAGTTTTTCCAATTTTATTAAAATACAAATACTAAAATATCAACTAAGCAAGACTATTAATGAGGTAGAATACTATGCTAACAACTTCAACCACCCACAAAGTTACCTGGGAAAAATTACCTGAAGATTTTGTATTAGATGATGAACCTGTGGATAATATAAATCAGCCCTTACTTGCTCCGGCTTTAACGGAAAGTTTAGAACAAAATGGGAAACTACCATCTAATGCTTTAACTATAACTAATTACGGTATTTGTGCGACGTTGAATAATCGATTTGTAGTAAAAGCACCAGATTGGGGATATATACCATCAATTAAAGTTTCCCGAGAAGAAATAAAACGCAGCTATACACCCCGACTTGAAGGAGACATTCCCGTTGTTGTGATGGAATTTCTGTCGGATACGGAAGGAAATGAATATTCGAGTAAACCAACTTACCCCCCAGGAAAGTGGTTTTTCTACGAACAAATTTTACAGGTTCCCAACTACGCAATTTTTGAAGCCGATACCGGAGTTTTAGAAGTCTATAAATTAGATGATTCCGGACGCTATGAATTGCAAACAGCAGATGCAAGCAATCGTTACTGGATTCCTCAAATGCAGCTTTTTCTTGGCGTATGGTCGGGTATTCGAGAAAATAGAACTGGTTATTGGTTGCGCTTTTGGGATGAAAATGGCGAATTATTATTGTGGGGTTCGGAATTAGTTGCTAAAGAACGTCAGCGTGCTGAAAAACTAGCACAGCAGCTAAGGGAAGCGGGTATTGAACCGGAATCTTAATTAGTTAATCAGGTTAACTAAATAATCATCAGCAGGTGAATAGAATGAATAAGGTAACAAAAATGAGCGGATTATCGAATTCAGCACAACAGAAACTTGAGAAAGTACGAGCCAATGTAATTAAAATCCTACAAACAAGATTCAAAGACCTTCCAGAGCAAGTTATACAAGATGTTAATTCAATTGATGATATATCGCTATTAGAAAAACTTTTTAACAATTCGATTATCGTTGCTGATTTTGAAGATTTTCAGCAAAATTTAGAAAAAGCGATGTTAAAGAAGTAATTGGGGTATTAATTGCTTTAAGTCATTCTTAGGAGCAAAGTATCTTTTCTGACCCTTCTTAGTTCAATGGCTGATATAAAATAGCTCTTTTCAATCTACTAATACTAATTCTTTCATACCTAACAGTTGCATAAAACTAAAGCTATCGTTTCTTAATGCAAAGTTTTAGCCGTTAGCGGATTTTGATACTTTTCATTTTTTCAGATTGTAAATATCGAACGCTTTTCTAAAATATATCAAAATATAGATTTTCAACATCTTACTTCTATGTTTGCTGTTCAAAATATCTCCAAAATCTTTACCAAAGTAAGATTCAGCCAATAATTAAAAAAAACCTGGGTAATATCGCCCTCCGAGACGATACTAACGTAACCTAAAGATGAACCGCAATTAATACTTGCCGTTCTGATTTGTAATAACTACCTTCTGCTTGATAATTCAAACTCTTGCAACTTAATACCAAAAACCACCAAAACACAATTTTTGTTAATTATGTTACTATTTCTTAGATTTAATTTTACAAATCAGTTGGTTCTCAATCAATTCATCTAGTGATTTTTATCACTGCAATATGTTCTATATTACTTATACTAATTTCAAATAAATTACGGTAGCTATTTTCTACTAACAAAAGTGCTTTTTAATCAAGTAAATAGCCAATATTTAATTCTGATTTAAACTATCACGGGTGTCTATAAACAAGAGCTTACTTCTGATTAACCTAGGCTTAACTGATTTAATCAAAAAAAATCTTATATTAACCTTTGAAGTAAATTATGAATTCTCCAAATTCTACATCTGACAAAATTCTGGTTGTTGATGATTCCCCCGATAATGTCTTTTTAATCAAAACTATTTTGGAAGAAGAAGGTTATAAAGTTAGTACCGCAGAAAATGGTCACAAAGCATTAAATAGAATTGAAGAATCGACCTTTGATTTAATCTTATTGGACTTGATGATGCCGGGGATGGATGGTTACGAGGTAACTAAGCATATCCGAGGAAATGCTGAGCTATCTTTTACTCCAATTTTGTTGATTACTGCTCATGATTCACCTAATGTTGCTCATGGACTGGACTTAGGTGCTGATGATTTTATCCGCAAACCTGTAACCGTAGATGAATTACTTGCACGGGTACGTTCCCTCTTAAGACTTAAGCACAGTATTGACGAACGAGATGAAATTGCTCGTCAACGGGAGGATTTTGTTTCTCGTCTAACCCATGATTTACGTACTCCCTTAGTGGCAGAGGAACGAATGATGATACTGTTTCTCGAAGGTGCTTTAGGGGAACTATCACCATCAATGAATGAAGCGTTAACCATAATGGCTCGTTCTAACAGCAATCTGTTAGCGATGGTAAACACTTTATTAGAAGTTTATCGTTTTGAAGCTGGACGCAAAACCTTAGCCTTTTTACCAGTTGATATTAATCAATTAATCAAGGAAGTCGCGAGTGAATTGACTCCTTTAGCAGAACAAAAAAAACTCGTAATCAAAGCGGATCTACAACAAGCTGAAAATCCAACAAAAGTAATCGGCGATCGCCTTGAGTTGCATCGCTTATTTACCAATTTAGTAGGAAATGCCATCAAATTCACCGATAATGGCTCAATTAATATTTGTTTAGAACCTGAATCAAGCGATTGTGGCGTAATTACTATCAAAATCATTGATACTGGACAAGGTATTTCCCCAGAGCAGCAAGCTACTTTATTTGAAAGATTTCGTCCCGGAAGTCATAAACGTTCGGGTAGTGGTTTAGGATTGTACCTTTCTCGGCGTATTGTAGAAGCTCATCAAGGTACTATTAAAGTTGATTCTGAATTAGGTAAAGGTAGTATTTTTACAATTACCCTACCTATGAAACAATAAATCATCGAATTTTGGATTTTAGATTTTGGATTTTGGATTTTATCTAATTCATCATCCCTATCCCCTATTCCCCACTCCCCACAACATATATGTTCGCCGAAACAATCCGCAAGCAGCGGGATTTTTTTAAAACTGGTCAAACCAAGAATATTTCTTTTCGTATTCAGCAGTTAAATATTCTGAAGCAAGCGATTTTAGATAATGAAACAGAAATTTCCAAAGCATTAAAAGCTGATTTAAATAAACCATTAGCAGAAAGTTTCATTGCAGAAGTTGCGCTGGTTATTAAAGAAATAGAATACGCTATCAGACATATTAAAAATTGGAGTAAACCCAAAAAATCATCAATAATTTGGCAAATGTTGCCAGCTTCCGCCAAAATTTATCCAGAACCTTTGGGTGTTGTTTTGATTATTGGTGCTTGGAACTATCCATTCCAATTAGTTGTAGCCCCATTAATTGGTGCTATTGCTGCCGGAAATTGTGCAATTATTAAACCTTCAGAACTTGCTTTAAAGACTTCGAGTCTTATCACTGAAATTTTTAATAAATACTTTAATAAATCATATTTAGCTGTGATAGAGGGAGGAGTAGAAATTTCTCAACAGCTATTACTAGAAAACTTTGACCATATCTTTTTTACTGGAAGTGCTGCTGTCGGTAAAATTGTTATGCAAGCCGCAGCAGAACAGCTTACACCTGTAACATTAGAACTTGGGGGAAAATCTCCTTGCATTGTAGATACAGAAATTGATATAAAGGTCGCTGCTAGACGCATAACTTGGGGAAAATTCTTTAATGCAGGACAAACATGTCTTGCACCGGATTATCTTTTAGTTGATAAAAAAATAAAAAGTAATTTATTAAATGAAATTAAAAAATGTCTTCAAGAATTTTATGGTGAAAACCCTGAAAAAAGCTCTGACTATGCCAGAATCATTAATCAGAAGCAGTTTGATAGATTGGTCGGTTATTTAGAAAAAATAAAAGATTTAGAAAATAGAAAAATAATTATTGGTGGAGAAACAATTTCCGACGAACATTATATTGCTCCAACTTTAATTGAGAATATTTCCTGGGATGATGGAGTAATGCAGTCAGAAATTTTCGGTCCTATCCTACCAATAATTGAATTTATAGATATTGCAGAAGCCATCGATATAATTAACTCCCACCCAAAACCTTTAGCCTTATATTTATTTACTCAAAATCAAAACCTGCAAAAACGAGTCTTAAAGGAAACTTCATTTGGTGGAGGCTGTATTAACCACACACTAATTCATTACACTACCCCATCTTTACCATTTGGTGGTGTAGGAGATAGCGGAATCGGCAGCTATCACGGAAAAGCCGGATTTGACACCTTTTCTCACTACAAAAGCATAGTCAAGAAACCCTTTTTCCCAGATGTAAAATTATTGTATCCACCCTATAAGAAAAAAATGTCCTTGATTAAAAAGATTTTTGGATAAGGATAGGGAGATGGGGAGACAAGGAGACAAAGAGATAATAATTCCCAACTCCTAACTCCTAACTCCTAACTTTCCTAAAACCCACTATACCGTTGTTCCTGAAAAGGTTCGCCACGACGGTGATAACCATTACGCTCCCAAAAACCTAGTTCTTCATGGTCTAGAAATTCTAAACTATTTATCCATTTTGCACTTTTCCAAGCATAAAGATGAGGAACTATCGTCCGCATTGGACCACCATGTTCGGCACTCAAAGGCTCATCAAATAGCTTAAAAGCAAAAAAGTTTTCTTCTCGTACAAAGTCTTCTATAGCAATATTGGTAGTGTAGCCACCATAGCAATGTTCCATGATATGAGTTGCTTTCGGGTCTACTTCAAGAGCTTTAATGAAGTCCGTAACTTTAATTCCAGTCCATTTGACATCGAGTTTAGACCACCGGGTTACGCAATGAAAGTCGGCCGTGAACTCACTGTGGGGTAGTTCCATAAAATCCGACCAACTCCATTTTTTAGGCTTTACCAAACCACATACGCTAAATTCCCATTCTTCGGTACTAACTTGGGGAGTCGCACCATAAGTCAGCACAGGAAAACCCTTTGCTAAATGCTGTCCGGGAGGAACCCTATCTTTATGTTCAGAAGTCGGTTTTTGAAAAAACTTTCCCAGCATGGCTTGGTAAAATAATTTTTTTATAGATAATAATATATTTTTCGTACCGATTACCGTAATTTTACATTTAACCCAACAGGATTTTAGATGACTGTTTCAAGCAAGACGGCTTCTGTCTTATGGAACTTATATATAATCTTTGACCTAAAATCCTGTTGGAACCAAGCAAATAACTAAACTGATGAATTAGCGCTCGAATTACTCGTCGTCGTCTTCTTCTTCTTCTCCAGATGGATAAACAAATGTTGAGCGTCCGGTCAAAATTGACTTACCAAGCGAAAGAGCTTTTTGAGCTTCAACATTCGCTTTATGTCTCCAGGTTGCTCGACGCTTATCGCGCTTGGATTTGGATGTTTTCTTCTTTGGAACAGCCATAAAATCAGATACCGTAATTTTTGACAACCTTTTTATTCTAAGACATGAATTGCTTAATAGCCCCTCTTTTTTGCAGGGGGCTATTCTTAACAAGTTATTTGTGCTTCTTACTCCACTTCGACTTCAATCTCTGGTTCCGGATTTTCTGCTGGAGTTGAATTTTCTTCAGGTGGCTGGGGAGTAACTTCTGGAGTCGCATTATTAGCATTTTTGGTATTTTGACCGAAAAATAGCAGCGTTCGCGCCATTTTGAAGTACTTAGCCCAACGTTGGGTATCGGGTCGATTGCGCCATTGATTGCGACTGACATTTAATTCCAAAACAGGTGCGATCGCACCAAAATTCTGTGCGGACACAACTACTGATACGTCTGTAACTAAAATATCTTTATCAAAACTTCGTTGAGCGGCCGCTCTTGCTACTGCTTCTGCTCTCCGCAGCAAGCTCTGATAGTTATCTCCCGGAAAACGAGTAATTTCTAAGTCAACTCTATTGGTATAAGCTTGGACAATTTGAGGGGTGAGTGCTTCCGAGACTAACCATGTCGGTACTGCTGTACTCAGCAAAAGTACGGCATTAGTTATCCGGATTTTCTTTGCCATTAATGGCATAAGTGGAATGAATGCTTTTATTTTTAACAAGTTATTGCCGACCATTATTTAAGATAGCTCCTACAAAGCGCTATATGCTTTCGTTTAATTAAGTAATAATAATGACTTCTCATTCTTATACTTTGAAGAGAATCACTTAGACTTATAGTCATAGGTTAGCTTTGTTTTTTTGGCAAAGCAAATTACATTAATTACGCTTGCAGTACTTAGATGCCAAGAATAAGCAATCTACTATTACTGTGAGTATATATATCTAGTTTCTAATTATAAAAAGGGCGCATGGCAAAACTATGGGCGATTGCTATTGGCATTAATCAGTATCAGTATTTCCAACCTTTAGGCTATGGAAATGCTGATGCTGAAGTTTTAAGAGACTTTTTAGTTGAGCAAGCAGGTTTTCCAGAGGAACAATGTTTGTTGATGACCGATTCTTCCGTGCCTATAGGAGATAAACCAACTTTACCCACTAAGAATAATATTCTTCAGTTACTCGAAGATTTAGCTGCAAATTCCTGGGAACCACAAGACAAACTATGGTTTTTCTTTAGCGGTTATGGCATCAATGACGAGGGACAGGATTACTTAATTCCTATTGAAGGGGATTCGCAACGGGTTAAAGAAACCGGTATTGAAATACGTCAGTTGATGCAAACTCTACAAGTTTGTGGGCTGGAAGTATTATTATTAATGGATTTTAATCGAGCTTTTGGTACAAAGGCTGATTCTTCAATTGGGCAAGAAACTATTGAACTAGCTCAAGAGTTACAAATTTCCACTATCCTTTCTTGTCAGCCAGAGCAGTTTTCTCATGAAAGTAGCGAGTTAGGACACAGTTTTTTCACAGCCACGTTATTAGAAGCTTTGCGTTATGGTAACACCAATAATTTAGCAGGTTTAGAAAGTTATTTAAGCGTTCGTACTCCCGAACTATGCCAGCATCATTGGCGACCAATTCAAAATCCCATTGCTTTTATTGCATCCCCGCAACAAACTTTATTTAAACAAGAATTTGAACAAGAACAAGTCAAAAGCAATACAGAGGAGCCACTAAGTGTTCTCGGTCCCAGAGAAACTTTTACAGCTCGTTCTGCACCAAAGCTGGAGGAGAAACCAGTTAATAATCCATTAAATAACAATGATTCTTCACAGGTTACACCAGTAGTCACTAAAACTCCTCCTATTTCTATTGCTTCCCCAGACATTGCAGAAAAACCAGAAAAAGAAAAAGTTTCTTCTCTTCCCAATACTTCTCCAATTCCTACAAACGAAGCTGAAACCGAAGAGAAAGTCGAAAATCAAAATACTGAAAATACAACTAATAATTTTTTGCTATTTGGATGTGCAGGAAGTTTAGTAGTTGGTGGATTACTTTTAGTCGCTTTCCTTTACCAGCAATCTCGCTCTCAAATCAAACTAACGGTTGTCAAACCCTTACCTAGCAATTATGAAAGGGTGGAAAAACAGCAACCCGCTAAACCCCAAGTTAACAATTCCAACTCCCAAGAAACGATTCAAGCAATGTTGGAATTGGAAAAAATGTCTCTTGATGCAAATCAAACTAGCGATTTGAGTAAAGCTATTGCTACTGCTAAAAATATTCAAAGAGGTGAAGCGAATTATCAACAAGCTAGAAAAAATATTCAGATTTGGAGCGGTATGATTTTGGATTTAGCAAGAAATCGTGCTGAAAATATGGAATATTCTGACGCTATTAGAGCTGCTGGACTAATTACCGAACAAGAGCCAAATTATCAAGAAGCGCAAAAAGCTATCAAGCAGTGGGAAATTGAATCGAAAAAATATTTAAGTAATAAAATTCTTGTAGAAGCAGCCCAAGCTCTGATTAAACCTTCACAAGCATCTACTTACAATCGTGCTATTGAAGTTGCGAAAAGAGTACCGAAATCCGAACCTGGCTATGTTATGGCCCAGCAATCAATTAATCGATGGAGTTTAGAAATCTTACAGCTTGCTAAAAATCGTGCCA
>ERZ1740052.687-NODE-687-length-11327-cov-11.964070_pt1 | contig 11327 bp, 10 predicted proteins | sample MGYA00581750_ERZ1740052 | MGnify/ENA primary metagenome ERZ1740052 (study PRJEB43018, sample SAMN04849743) | marine metagenome | isolation source: floating plastic debris | place: Pacific Ocean | collected 2008-08-30 | study: EMG produced TPA metagenomics... | reverse complement strand
TCCTCGCATAGCACTAGTAACAGTCCAAGAGCCAGGTTTTTGCACCCCTCGCATTACCATACACATATGACTAGCTTCTAAAACCACAGCCACCCCTTGTGGTTTGAGCAAACCTTGTAATGCATCAGCAATTTGTACGGTAAGACGTTCCTGTACCTGTAAACGTCGTGCATACATTTCACAAACTCGAGCAATTTTAGATAATCCAATTACCTTTCCATTGGGTATGTAGGCAACATGAGCGCGACCAATAACTGGTAAAATATGATGTTCGCAAGAACTGAAAATATCAATATCTCGAACCAATACCATTTCGTTGGCATCTTCTGTAAATACCGCACCATTCAACAACTCATCGAGAGACTCATGATATCCCTTTGTGATAAACTGTAAAGCTTTGACAACTCTTTTTGGTGTATCTTTTAGTCCTTCACGTTCTGGATCTTCTCCCAATCCAATCAGCAGGGTACGTACAGCCTCCATCATTTCTGCTTCTGTTACATTTGAAGACTGATTTTGCTGCTTGGATAAAGACGATAACGTCCGATTAGAAGAAGGCAGTTCGGGACGAATAGATAGAGTCATTATCTGAGTTCCATTACTTATCAATAGTTAGTATTCAGTTATTGGTTGGAAGATTTTATCTAGCATTACTTCTATCCCAACTACTAATTACTAACGTTTTCTTAATACTTTTTAAGCATAACAAATTTTTGTTAGCAAAAAAATCATTTTTTTTGCTAATTTTTTATCTTTATATAATATATTTAAACATTTTTTTCAACAGTGAAATTTAGTATTTTATTTTTAACAATGTCTCATATGTCACTATTAGATTAAATAAAAAAATAGTTTTATATTCAAATTATACGAAGAGTTATATAGTGAAAATCGCTATAAATTTTAGTTAAAATAGCTATAGCGGCTGACAATCTAATAATAGATTAAAATAGATAGATAAATAAATTATGGCAGAAATACGAACGGTAAAAAATTGGAGTGTGAAGAGAAATCAAAAAAATTAAATCGTGGTGAAATAAATATTTTGAGTTCAATATTTTGAGATAGATAAGTAAGTCGGCACAAATAAATCGAGCTATGTAACATGCAGGTAAATAAGCCTGAAACCCAAGCACGCTACTCGCTACTTGCTACTTGCTACTCAAACGTCTTAACTACGATTTTCAACGCCAACTTACTTACACTTGAAGTTTCTCATCTAAGACGAGAAATATCTGTAGATTCAATATCTGCAATTTTTTTATGAATCTTGAACTGCTGTACGGGATTTGTCAGAACCGAAATCACCGTTTCAATTGGCGGACAATCAGCTTCCTTACACTGTAATTGACTAAGAGAGATAGAGGTTTCTTCATCAATATTCAAATATTGATAAATCCATTTTTTGACTTGCTTAATTTGCTGAGAACTAACTTCAGTTGTAACTCTACCAAATGATAAATTCATATTTATTCTTTATGTAATTATTTAACTTTTTCTTGTTCTGAGTAATTATGCTTGGTTTATCGAAAGATATAAACATAACTACGCCATATTAGAAGCATTAATTATTAATTAAGTTCCCTCAATAAGTAAATCCTTATGTTCTTCTCTAGATAATTCAGATTTCAAAGTACCTTTTTGGGTACCATAAGTAGGTCGGCGTTGAAAATCGTAGTTAAGACCTCTTAGAGTAGCAAGTAGCAATAAGGGTTTAAGGGTAATTTACCTGCATGTTACATAGCAATACTTTATTTGTGCCGACTTACTTATTGCCTCCGGAATTATAAAAACAGTATAAAAAAATTAAGAAACACAGTTTTTTAAAAAACCGGGTTTCTTAATAGGAATATATTAGGTTTCCATTTAGATAAAATACAAACAAAGAGCTTTAGTTGACTCACAAATTGGCTTATACAATAACCCTATTACCTATGCCCTGTCTCCTATTCCCCATTCCCAATTCCCTTTAAAATCTTAAACCCACACCACCCTGTACGGAAACAGCAGTATCATTCCTGTCACGATAAGCATCAAAAGCAATAATGGCATTGCCAAAAATTACAGTGTTGCTGTTAGGTACCATATAATCAACACCTGGTTGCAAAGCAAAACTGACTTTATTGCCGACAGGAGAAGATGTATCTCCACCAGCTAAAGCTAATCCAGCCCCTAGATAAGCATCAGTTTGCCAGTTAAGAGGAACATCGTAAGATACCATAGGTACAACTGCGGTATTTTCGCCAATTAAAGCTTGTGTACGGAAAGATATGGGTGTTTCTAGAAGCTTGTAGCGGACGGCAAGAACCCCTCCAACTTGAGTACCATCGGATACACCAACTGTACCGCCAACACCAATATAACTACCGTATGCAACCTGAGCTTGCGCGGGTTTCGCGAGGTAAGCTAAGCTCAAACTCGAACTAACCAAAATTACGGACGCTAGATATTTAAGAAACTTCATTTTCCCTACAGTGAATAGTTATTCAGTCATCAGTTATCAGTTACAAATCGTTAATTAACAGGTATCAGTTTTAGATTTATAACTCCTAACTCTTAACTCTTAACTCCTAACTTTTAACTCCTAACTCCTAATTCCTAACTTTTAACTCCTAACTTTTAACTCCGGGCAACAAAACTATTATTACGGACAATACTTATTATGAAATCCTCCTTGAGTACAAATATAAGCTTTTTGATTGTCATCTAAATTTTTGACTTGGCTAAAATCAACTCCTCGGATGACAGCAGATTGAGTTCCTGTTGTAGGAGTTTCTACAAACTTATCTGCTGGATTTTGCTGCCTTGGAGAAAGTATTGTTCCCTGAAAATCTGCTCCTGCTAAATTTGCACCCCGCAAATCTGCAAGACTAAGATCGGCATTTTGTAAGTTAGCGTTTTGTAAGTTGGAAGAGCGTAAAATAGCACCAGTAAGTCGTGTAGCACTTAGATTAGCATTACTTAAATTGGCGCGGTCAAGATAAGCTGAAGACAAATCTGCTCCTTGCCATTCGGTTTTGATTAAATTCGCGTTAGATAATTCTGTCCCAATAGCGATAACGCGACCTAAACGAGCGCCGTATAAATCGGCATCATTTAATTTTGCTTCACCTAAGTCTGCTCCTGTAAGACTGGCATTTTCTAATACAGCATTGCGTAAATCGGCTTTTGCTAGCCTAGCGCTACTAAGGTTGGCACCAACCAAACGTGCGGCAGACAAGTTAGCTTTATTCAAGTTTGCACGGCTTAAATTAGTGCGAACCATTAAGACGCGACTAAGATTAGCACCGCTTAAATCGGCTTGTTTTAGCTGGGCTTGGCTCAAATTAGTAATCCAGTCATCATAAGTATCCCAACGTCTATCTTCACCAGGCCCACGAAAACGACTACCGCTGAAACTGACTCGATCTAAATTTGCGTACTTGAAATCAATACCCCATAAATCAACTTTGTCTAATGCCAAGTTTAAACCAGAATTTTTTGTAGAATCGCTTTGAGACAATTTGATGCGACTTAAATCAATACCATTTGTTTTACCGTTATAAACAAATAGAATTTTATTAATTGCCTGCTGATTGGCATACAAACTTTTTTCTCGAATTTCCCGTTCTGTGGTTTGATTACTAGATAGAGAATCCAACTCACGTTCTAATAAAAGATTCATCCTCTTAAGCTCTGGAATGGCTTGAGGGCCAATACTTACCAAAGCTTGCTGGATACTTTTTAATAAATTTGGGTCGTTTTCTTTCTTCAATAAACCAACGAGAAATTTGATAGCTTGCGGATCTTGAAGGGTTCCTAAAGCTACGATTGTATTTTGTTTACTAACTCCAGAATTGGCATAATACTGTTTTTCTAGTGCCAAAAACTGTCTGCTGTTATCCGTGAGAATTGCTTTTTGATTTTCTTGAGTTTGAATATAAATTTGAGTTCCGACTAAAGTTGTTAAAACAGCAGCCATACTCAACAGCGCCACTCCCAGCAAAGTCAGGCTTGGGTTTTGCCGCATCCAAACCCACAAACTATCCTTTTTTTGGTCTTGAGGTGTAACTACAATTGATTCTATAGCTGCTTCTTCGTCTCCCTGTCCCCACTTAGATTTATTCCTTTTTCGTAACAATGACGGGTTGAAAGGAATAGTGGCATCCAGTGTATAAGTATCTGCAACTCTATCGTGGATTGAACGACCTTGGCGCAGCATCGGAAAACCCATTGCTTCAGCAAGCGACATTACCAATGCTAATACCGCGAAAAAAGCAAGGTTTGGAAACAAAAAAGTGTAGCGCCACAGCATATAGGCTACGGAAATTGGTATAGCCAGACGACTTCCTTCCCGCAGCAAAACAGCCCTAAAACCAGGCGGTTGATTTTTTTCAGTTACTACTTTTACGCCAAACAAACGCTTAGCACTAGTACTGCCGGTTTTAGCTAGCAAATACCATTGCCAGCAAGAAAGTGACAAGGGAGCTAATATTGCGATTGTCCATAGGAAATTCGTAGACCATGCGACATTGCGAGTACCATAACTTATTGGTAAAGCCAAAGGATAAGCAATTGTTCTTTCTGCTGCTACCAGTACCGGATTAAGCGGTACGCGCTCCATATTCGTTTTTGTATTTGTATACGCACCAATACCAAAAGGCACCAAACCGCTAACAGCGCAAAGGGTAATTTCTGCTACCCAAGCCGCAACCCGCCGTGAAGAAAGTGAAAGCGGATTAGTTCTTGGTTGTTTTGGGTTTCCCAATTGTTTACTACTTCTCCTTACCGTTGGAGTTGCCATTTACCACCATTCCTATAAATTGATTTCTACGCAAAAAAAGATAGCGATTTTTGAAATAAATTATTCTTTTATTTGAGAACTGTTACCAGCTACAAAAAAATTGTATCCAAGGTACACTAATCCTGCTAGTAATGCCATACTTATAACAGAAGCAATCAGTTTTAGTACTGCCTGTAACATGGCAAAACTGACAACAAATCCTACAACCACAACTATCAGTTTGGCTATAACTGGTAAATGGTAGAACCAACTAATAAGCCTCACAGCGTACGAAATAATACTATTTTTATTTAGGATATAAGTAGTTAATATTGGCAAAGGTGCTAGTTCTGCCTCGTGTGAATCAATTTGAGCTACCAGCTTCTGGAGACCATACTCGTTCAAGTTTTCTTGTGTTTGAGGATTCATGAATATTTTCTACCTCACCGAAAGGGAAATTTATATAACAACAAATAAACCGAATTCCGTAATTAACGGTTATGTCTGTGATTCTATCTAATATAAGTGTGTATAAGACAACTAACTTTTGCCTAATTTAGCCCAATTTAATCGTTTGATACACTATGTCTGTACGGATAAGTGCTTATGACGATATATAACTAATTATTTAGGTAGAATCTGAATTCAAAATATACGGATTAATAATATTTAAACCAGAATTAAGATGCGGGCTTGTCTCAAATCCAAACAGGATTAAATCCACCATTTTTTAAATACGGTTGGATAAAATTACCTTTACCGTTACTGTCAAAATGAAAACCTCTACCTTAATTAAATTTTTTCCTATAGTTTTGGCGATCGCCTTAATTTTGGCTAACCTTCACTTAGTCCGAGCCGAGGTAGTACAAATTGAACGCGATTTTCAACCGGATCCGTTAACTCTTAGCGGTAAATCTGGAGGATTTGAAAAAAGTAATTGCGGCAATATTAGTGCAACACCCAACCAAGTTCTAGAAGTAGCAGAATCATTACCTTATTTGCGTTTAACAGTAGAAAGCGAGGGAAAACCAACACTGTTAATTGACGGGCCCGAAGGTCGCTTTTGCGTATTAGGGGATAATTATTCTCAAGAGAAACCAGAAATTTCTGGATATTGGCAGGCAGGTAAGTACTCGCTGTATGTAGGCGATTTGTCCGAACAGCAAAATGATTACACCATCTCAATATCTCAACAGAAGATGCCACAAAAATAGTTAAAAGTCAAGGCTATACTATTTCAAATTTTAGATTATCGAAAATAAATTGGTAATGGGCTTCAAGTTTTTTACCAATAGTTAATCTTCAATGGATTTTGCTGGAACTTCTATTGCTGTTACGTCAATAGTTCCTTCTGGCGTGAAGCGTTTGAAATTCCGGTTTTCTACAAGCAATTTTTCGCCACAGCTAGGGCACTGTAACTGAGTATTGTTTAAACCCGTTATCTGTGTTCCGCAAACCGGACAATCCGATGCAACCAAACTACGCTGCAACCACCAGCGAAAACCGAAAAAAGCCAGAATCGGTGCTAAAAATAGTAACCCAAGAATAATCAATAATGAATTGACCAACCAGCCCAAACCGAATGTACCCAGCAACCAAAAAATTGCGAATAAGGTGAGCCACGGACGTAAATGGGAGAAATTTGATTGCAATGTTCTAAAGCTCATTTTTTAAATAATCCAAGTCTGTTTCTAGGATAGCGAGTTTATCCTAAAGTCAAGACCAGTTGTAGAAATAAAATATTAAAAAATTATACTCTGGAGAGAGAAGTAGGGAGAGGGGGAGGCGATGGGGAGACAAGAGGACAAGGGGGCATTATTAAATTCGTGAGTAGTAAGTAACGAGTAGTGAGTAGTGAGTAGCGAGTAACGAGTAGCGAGTAGCGAGTAACGAGTAGTGAGTAGCGAGTAACGAGTAACGAGTAACGAGTAGTGAGTAGCGAGTAACGATTAGAGAATAGATAGTCTTAGAACCGGTAATTAAGAACGAATTGGTATTTTACTTACTACTTATCCGTTCACGTTAGCGTAGCGTGTCCGGAACGGACATAGTGCGGCTCAGGGGCTTTGTGTGAGTAGCCCTACTCTTCGAGAGCAAGGGCGATTTAGCGCAGCCTCATACAGAATTGGTATTACTACTTACTACTTACTACTTACTACTTACTACTTGCTACTCCTAACTCCTAACTCCTAACTCCTAACTCCTAACTCCTAACTCCTAACCGGCTTTGCTTTTTACTGATGATAAAAACTGCTGCTGCAATCGTTTTTGAAAGGCTTTGATACCGAATTCTGAAAGAACTTCTTTTCTCAACCATTTTCCATCACAACGTCGATCATCTCCTTTGAGAATTTCTATACAAGCTGCTGCGACAGCATCGCGATCGCGATGGGGTACTCGCCATCCTAGTTTGCCATCTTGCAATGGATCGGCAGAACCATCGGCATCACCGGATAATACGGGTACACCACAAGCCATTGCTTCTAAATAAACAATACCGAAACCTTCTTGAGAGGGCATAATATAGGCATCGGCAAGATGATAATGGCGTACCAATTCCTCTGTGGCAACAAATCCAGCAAAAACGACTTTATCTTCTACCCCTAAATCTTTAGCTAACTGCTTCAAGCGGGGAAGATCGTCACCACGTCCAATTACTAAATATTTAACTTCGGGAAAAACTGTTTCTATTTGTGATAATGCTCGAATTGTAACATCTACCCCTTTGTAAATATCACCAGACCACAATCGCGTTACGCTCATCAGAACTTTTGATCCTGTGAGATCGTACCGTTCTAATAAATCTGCTGGTTTGGCTCCAGGAGTAAAGCGATCGCCATCGACGGCACAAGGCAATACTTTGATTTTACCAGTATTTAACTTATTGGCATTACTCGCAATTTCACGAGTATAGCGACTGACAGTCCATATTTGTGAAGCTTTTTGAAGATTAGTTTTAGTCCACTGAGGTAATGGCTGCCAAACCTCTTTACCATGAGTAATTACGGTATAAGGAATTCCTAGGGGTTGGCACAACGTACCAACTAAAGGTGCTAAGTAAGCATGACCACAATATACATGATCTGGACGTTCTTGAATTAAACGCTTCAGTAAAGCTAAAGCCATCTTCATTCGTGCTATTTGAGAAGACTTAGCTTTGAAATAACGGAATTTCAATCGTTCTGATTCAAAAGGATTTGCACAGCCTTTTTCATCTCGTAATAAAAAGACTTCTCCACTCATGGGTTCTGACAAGGTGTTATAAGCTTGAAACACATCTTTTACATAAGATTGAATTCCACCTTCGCGAGAAAATACTTCTAAAAAAACGAAAATGTGGTTGAGTCTTTTATTCTCTTTTGTGTTTACCAGGTTTAAGTAAGTGTTTTTATCTGATGGTGTCATTAACATTTTTTATATTCTCCTTCCTATGGCTGCGGTTGATAACGATGCATTATTCGATTGCAGTAAAATTAATTTTATTTTGTAATAACTTTATGTTAGTAATATTGTCGCTAAAATAATAGCTACTTTCACACACAGGTATTTTTAGACGATGAAATTGTAATGTTTGTGCCTTTACTCCTTTCACTTTTACTATTTTCTATATTAAAAAAATCTTTATAAAGATATTCCAAAATAGACTTTGACTAAGTTATCGAATCTGACCAACCTTCTGTTGTTAATTGAATAAAACCCATGAATTACTTGTTTATTCTCGCTTGCTGTCAAATACTAACAAAGTGATAACTGTAACTCTAACGCTGTGTATACGGTATTTATCAAATTATTTTATACACTTATTTATTCTTTAAAGTAATTGTAAATTTAGCTTATATTTTAGCTACATTAATGCAAAAAAATTATTGAATATTTCATATTAAAGACTATTTAAATTCAATATTTAAAGTAAATAGTCTGTCATAACACTACAATTATTTTTTGAGTTCTTAGCTTAGATTCTCGCGGTTCTTTCACACAGTGAGTAATTATGGTTCCTTGTTGCTTACGCTAACACGAAGCAAACAAGATTCCAAGATATTTCCTAAATCAAGAAAGTTAAGTACAGCAACAATAATACTATACCCCCGATCGTTAGCTAATACTTCAATATTGCAAAGCAGAGCAAAAGGTATTTTACTTTACTTCTATAACCATTCCCTGCTTTGTGTAAGAATCTAACAGAAATATAGGCAGCTAAAAAACTGCCCTCAAACCTAAAATTCATTGATTCTTAACAAAATCGAGCATTCGTCTGACTAATTTTTCAATTGACGCAAAAATTTGATAAACATTATCAGTCTCAATTAATTTTCATGCGTACCATACTTGACGATGAGCAAACAATTTCTGCCATCCGTATCGCGTTCGTAAACGACTTCATCAGCCAATCGTCTTAATAGAAACCACCCATACCCACCTACTTGTAGAGTACCGGGTTCTGGTTCGGCTATTGCATCTGGATTAAATGGCTTACCGTAATCCCAGATTCTAATTTCTAGTTTGTCATTCCACAGTAAGACATCAATATCAATGTTTGTTTCCGGTGGTAAAGCTTGATGTGCATGACGAACAGCATTTGTAAAGCCTTCAGCTAACGCTAGATTAAGCCTATACTGTTGGCTTTCGAGCCAACTAAGCCCAGACAGATTACGCAGACAGAATTGTTCAAACCATTGTTGTACTTGGTTTAGAAGCTTAAGTTCGCTCTTAACCGTCAGATGGTCTTGCTCCACAATTGCTAGCATTGACCTTGACTTAAATATTAGTAGATTAACTTTACTTACATCTTTTATAGTTTATAAAGCTCAGATTTAAAAATCTGATTTGCTGCTCTTAATAAAAAAAATCCCAAATATACTTTAAATTCACCTTTCCGTGCTTAATGCCCTTAAAGAAGTATTCAAGTTCACAAGCAATTTGTATGTAAATTATTTTACCACGTTACTATATCTCTAAGTATGATATTACGATTCTAAGACAATGCTGTTAATGACAAAACATTAAAAATTTGGTAAAAACTAGTAAAAACTATAAGCGTATCGATCTTGTCTCCGTTCACTGTAAGTACAGCTCAAACTCTGGCAGACGTAGCACTGCTACCTTTGAAACAACGCGTCGGAATTAATGCGTTTGACCACTAGATAAGTGTATAACCAAAATTATTTAAAAGTAAGTAGTTAAAGCTCGTATTATTTATATATTTACTGCTCAGTTATATAAGCCTTCCCTATTGCCTGTTCCCTATTATCTAAATCCCTATGCAAACAAAATCCTGAATTAATCTTGCACGGGTAACTATTGTATTTAACTTAAATATTTATATAGAGTCTAAGATATTAACTTCTAAAATTCTATTAGTATATAAATCTTCTTAAAAATTAACGCCTGAAGAGGGTTTCTCTCAAGTACTTATAATAAGCACTTCAAAGAGAAACCCGGCTCAGGCGCTAAAATACCTTGTCAAACAGGCGATTTAGAAGAGTCCTAAAGTAAGAGACTTATCTAAGGGTAAAGTTGCACCAATACCCAAGTAGATTGTTACCAAAGTTCCGAAGAGGAATACAGCGGTAGCTACGGGACGACGGAAAGGGTTTTGGAACTTGTTTACGTTCTCAATGAAAGGAACAAGAATTAGTCCCAGAGGTACGGCAGCCATTGCCAATACTCCCAAAAGCTTGTTGGGAAGAGAACGCAAAATTTGGAAAACTGGGTACAAATACCACTCAGGTAAGATTTCCAAAGGTGTTGCAAAAGGATTTGCAGGTTCTCCTGTCATCGCAGGATCTAGCACTGCTAGAGCTACGATACAAGCAAAGGAACCCATGATTACAACTGGGAAAACGTAGAGCAAGTCATTAGGCCAAGCAGGTTCACCATAGTAGTTGTGACCCATGCCTTTAGCTAATTTAGCTCTCAATTGTGGATCGCTTAGATCCGGTTTTTTTACTGTTGCCATTTTTTTAGGTACTCTTCTCTTTAAGTTGAGTATTGTGAATCTTGGTTAAACCGTCAGCTAACAGACGCTCATAAAGAGCTTTAAAGCCTCTTAAACTGATATATTCAAGTATTTGCTTGCGCCGGTTTATTCTTAAACCAATTTTAAAGCAAATAACTCGTTAGTTGGAATTTCGCGGCTATCAAGTCGCTTACTTTCAAGCTTCTTTTAATATGGCTCGAAATTATAATGGACCGCTTATACCTTGCTTGCGAATCATCAAGAAGTGCGCCAGCATAAATACTGCAATTAACCAAGGCAGTACAAAGGTATGAGCGCTGTAGTAGCGAGTCAAAGTAGCTTGTCCTACGCTAGAACCGCCACGCAACATATCAGAAATTAAAACTCCCACTACAGGAATTGCTTCTGGTACACCGCTAACGATTTTCACAGCCCAGTAACCAATTTGGTCCCAAGGTAAAGAGTAGCCAGTTACGCCGAAGGAAACGGTAATTACAGCTAGAACAACACCTGTTACCCAAGTTAATTCGCGGGGCTTCTTGAAACCACCAGTTAAATAAACTCGGAAGGTGTGCAAAATCATCATCAACACCATCATGCTGGCAG
>ERZ1740052.686-NODE-686-length-11341-cov-11.374092_pt1 | contig 11341 bp, 8 predicted proteins | sample MGYA00581750_ERZ1740052 | MGnify/ENA primary metagenome ERZ1740052 (study PRJEB43018, sample SAMN04849743) | marine metagenome | isolation source: floating plastic debris | place: Pacific Ocean | collected 2008-08-30 | study: EMG produced TPA metagenomics assembly... | reverse complement strand
TTTGAAGATTTATGGAATGGTGGTGATAACGACTTCAACGATATGGTTATCCGTATTGAGATTATACCTGTATAGCTTCCCTTGTTGTTGGTTTAATAGCTTTTTACTTATTCCCGATTTGCCTTGGCTAGAGTTTGAAATCCTTATTTAATAGGTTGGAAACTGTCTCGATTTTTATAACTGTAATTTTGACCGCAACCGTTAAAAAAGGAACCCAACTTATACACTTTTTATGGTTTTGATATAGAGAAACCCAGCACTGATTCGTGGTCAATACTGGGTTATCTACTCGCAAATTTTTTAGTTACGATTCGTGGTCGTTACCAAAAAAACTAATTGGAGTATATACAGCATATTCCATCTGTATGAGGTAGATTTGGACGGGCAGGGATGCCCATCCCCGTCGTAGTTTTGTATATTCTTCTTGTACCTCATGTACTTGCAAACTGCTGTAAATCATGCTAGACAACTTTCAAACAAAGACGGAAAAAAAACGGATTAAGTTTGCGCTTTCTAAGGTTAAGCGAAAAAACTTATAGCTTTGGAAAGCACGTCAATTTTGTAGATTTTGGCAGCCAATAGTCGCTTTAACTACTGCAATATTCGCCTTTTTACTGATGATATGGCGAGAATTCTTCTAACTAACCTGAGTTTGGGATAAGCAAAGGATAGGCAGTAAGCTGAAAATCAAACCTTTTCAACAGCCTGTCTTATGCTTTGTTTAGATGCTTTGTTCTGCCATGTAAACAATTCTTATAAAGCTTTTGAAGTTTAATGGCTTAATTAATTAGGACTTACTTACGCAAAAGTAACGTGATTACCTTCCGACCAAGGGATGAGCCACACGCTCCGCGTGAAAGCGACGTATTCACCCGAAGGGAGTGGCTCATCGCCAAAATGCTGGGAAAGATCCGCTACACTACGTTTCCCTCGCAATGACAAATAGGGCTTGCGTAAGTCCTATTAATTTTGCATAAGTATTTAAATAAATAGATAAATTTTACTTTAAGTATTGTTGCAAACACAATATTATGATTTTTACATTTAATATAAAGTAGCTTGCATATAATTACTTACGCATTTGTAGTAGCTAGTATGATTATGCAGAAAACTATTTAGACAATTTTTCTAAATTCAAAGCTAAGTAAAAATTATGAATAAAACCATACAAACGCAGGAATTAGCAATTGCTATTACAGCCAAAAACCTGAACCCTAATATTGTTAACCTAGATTTTTTGAAGTATAGCGACATTATCTCATCAGAATGGGAGTTAGCACGTCAGCCAGTTTATACAAAAACATTGACACAGCTTGTCTTCCAAAATGGCATTGCAATTGTCGCACAACCAAACAGAATAGTTTTTGCAGAAACTATTGATGCTACACATATTCAAGAATTACAGATATCTCAAATAGCTGCGAAATATATAGAAAAGCTACCTAATGTAAAATACCAAGCTGTAGGAATTAATCCTAAAGGATTTGTAACTTTTACAGAGTCAAATGCTGCGAGCAACTATTTATTAAAGAATCTACTTGCTGCTGCACAATGGCAGGAATTTGGTAACGCACCTCCGAAAGCAGCAATTCAATTGGCTTACACTTTAGAAAATTCTCAATTGAATTTAACAATCAACGAAGGATTACTAAAAGTTTCAGAAGATAAATCAGTACCAGCAGTATTATTTTCCGGTAACTTTGATTATAAGATTGCTGGTACTGAGCCAGAAGCCCGCTTGAAAAATTTGCATCAAATTATCCAGAATTGGAAAATCAATCTAGAAACTTATAGAGAACTTATTAACAATAAGTTTTTGTCTAATATAATTGACGATAAAAACTTGATCCCCTTCGGTGTTCCTATTTCTCCATCTGTTTAGAAAAATCAAAAAATAAAGGTAGCTAGTAACGCTTATTAATGATATTAGTTATTTCATAAACTCGGTATTGTCAATAATACCGGGTTTTCAATTTTTATAACCCACTGACGGCGGGTGAACGTAACATCCCTCTCCGCCCAAATCTACCTCACCGCATCATGAAATATGCTGCATGTGTCCTATTCCTTCCGTACACGCTGCAAAGAGACAAAAATCAAACCCGATTCCTATCTCTTTTAAAGAGAGGCGCAGCAATAATGCTTTACGCAATCAAATAATTCTAAATTTTCTCACCCACCAGCTATGTCACCTAAGCAATTTTACGGTTCTCAGATAAAAACTTTGATAGATATAAAGGAATACATACCTTTTTACATTGGTATTAGCTAGGATGCCCTGTCTACCGTAATTCAAACGAGTAACGAGCTATGACTGTTACGTTGATTAAATACCCCCCATCATTGTTGAATAAAATTGGCTCCTATGTTTGCCAAGCAGTTATTTATATTCAGCAACAGCAGCCCGAATTACTGCTCGATAAGTATAGGGGTATATCTTGGCGTGAAAATAGCAATCAATCCCGTTTAAAAACAAAGCTCATAGAAGTAATTTCTAATGCCCAGGATTGGGAATCCCTAGTTAATCAAGTAGAAGTATTTATCCAAACTTTACTAATTTCTGATTCTACTAATACACCAGTTTTAATCAAATTACTAGAAAAAATTCGCCACCTCAATCCTAATATTTCAGACTCAAAAGCTTCAAGGGAGCGACAAGATATAAACTCCTCTGAGAAAGAATCATCATCTAAAGGTACTAACCTCACTGAATCTATTCAGAAAGAATCTACCTTAGACAATCAACAAGATATCAACTCCACCCAATCTATTCAGAAAGAATCGTCACCTACAGCAAATCAAACAGAAACTTCTGAAAAACAGCAAGAAATTGATTCTACTAACAAAAACTCAGACGAACAAAGGAGTACACAACAGCATAAGGCGATTGCCGCTTTATTGCTAGATGCACAAAACATTCAAATTACACCTGAAACAGAACAATTCTTCACAGAAAATCATCCTAATTCCATTCAGATAAAAATCGCCTTTGCAAATTGGCAAGGTATGGGTAAAAAAGATATAGAATTTCATAGCCGTGGTTACGATTTAATCCATGTTCCTCGCGGTAAAGAAAATGCATCTGAAAAAATGATTGCCTTCGCTTCGACAATTGATAAGCATTATCCGAAAGTCAAAGAAGTTTTGGTCTGTTGCTCAGATAATGTCATGACTCACTTGCGCTCTTGCCTTCAAAAAAAAGGGTTAACGGTTTATCAAGTTACTCAAGAGTCGAGCAATTTGACAATCTTGAACGCTAAAACGAACGAAACCCAAAATCATACTATTTTACCTTCTATAGAAAAGCTTTTGTCCCAAATCAAAGAGATAATTGAAGAACAAATTGTAGAAACTTCAAATCAATGGATAAAACTTTCAATAATTTGTAAATTATTTAAAGAGAAGTATAGCTTTGGTATTAATAAAGTTGTATCTCACCATCTCCCCGGTAAAAATGTCAAAAATATTTTTGTGAACAAACCTGAGTTTGTAATTCATCAAATACCCGAACATCCAGAAATATACGTAACTTTGTTCAAGAAGCCGACTCAGCAAGAAGTAAATAACATTAAACTATTGACATTTGACAAAAAATCTGAATTAGAAAAAGCATTAATTCAAATTATTACTAAATTAGTTGGTAAAACTCCAGATAACTACATTCCCATCTATACTATTGGTGAAAGATTTGATAAAAAATACGGCAAAGCAATTACAAAGACACTGAAAGAATTAAATATGAGCGGTAATTTCGTCAATTTTTTACAGTCTTGCAATTCTTTTGAACTGAAGAAAACAGGTAATATATGGCAAGTCGCAGTTGTCAGAAACCAGTGAGGAGTTAGGAGTTATGATTTAGGAGTTAAGAATAGGTAATAAGTTTCTTGTATTAAGTAGCAGATCAAATCCATGCCGATATTTATAGTCACATGATTACGAGTAAACTAATTTGCTACTCATTACTCTCAAAATTTCTCCTCCTTTACCCTTTCTGGGATAGTTTAAAAGAAATTTTGCGAAAAAATAACGATTTCCTGCTTAGGAGTGACTTGAAATTCTGGCAAAAAAGGCAAAATTAACACACAGACAAGCTGAAAATTGCCTTTTTCTTCAATCAAAATGAGAATTGCTTACGTTCACTTCTATGTTGAAGATGCTCAAACTTGGTGTGATTGGTTTGTACATCATCTTGGTTTTCAGAAATTAGATGATGATGCTCTAACCTCTAGTTTTCCCTGTAGGGGAGATACAACTTCTCATACCTCTACCAAAGTAGTCAAAAGCGGCTTAGTTTGCTTTGTGCTTTCTTCACCAATATCATCTATTAGCCCAGTGACAAAATATCTACGTCAACATCCACCAGGAGTTGTAGATATCGCCTTTGAGGTAGAGAATTTATCGGCAATTATTGCAGCAGCAGAGCGATTAGGAACAAAGGTTATACAGCCGACAGTAGAATACCAAGAAGATAAAAATTATATTAAGCAGGCTAAAGTTGTTGCTTGGGGAGGGCTTACACATACTTTATTGGAAAAACAATTAACACGAAATGCTGCACAAAAATGTTCTTCGACTTCTATTCAAGCAATAGATCATATTGTCTTGAATGTTCCTGTGGGGGATCTAAAAGCCGCAGTTGCTTGGTACCAGAATATTCTCGGCTTTCGCGAGCAGCAGAAATTTAATATTCAAACCGAATATTCTGCTTTGCACAGCCAAGTAATGGTTTCTGACGACGGTAGCGTACAATTACCAATTAATGAACCTGCAACTCCTAATTCCCAAATTCAAGAATTTCTCAACGCTAACCGAGGAGCAGGTATTCAACATATTGCTCTAAAAACCAGCGATATTATTACCAGCATCTCTCAATTCCGCAGTCGTGGAGTCTCTTTTCTACCCATCTCTAAAAGTTACTATTCCTGCTTGAAACAGCGAACAAATTTACCTCTTTTACCTCTGGAGCTAAATCATATTGCCGAACAAGAAATTTTAGTAGATTGGAAAGAAGATTTTCCAAATGCCCTGCTTTTACAAATTTTTACCCAACCTATTTTTCCTCAACCCACTTTTTTCTTTGAGTTTATCGAGCGTCGGGAATCCGCTCAAGGTTTTGGAGAAGGCAACTTTCGCGCTTTATTTGAAGCAATGGAACTCGAACAAATTAAACGCGGGAGTTTACAGCTTAAAGGTTAAGAGTTAAAAGCTATTCCATCCCTCTTTGCAAGCTAGAGGGATAGCAAATTTAAAGCTTTTCAACTTTAATTATCAAGTATGACAAAGTATCGCTATAAATATAAGTAATTCGCTGAGCCACTCCCCATCCCAACACCAATTCCTCTACTTGGAGCAAAATCCAAAATCAATTGGCTTATTAAATATTCACAATTGGATATAACAATTCTTGGGATAATCTGTAAATAAACTTTACAATCAAACAGCAATGATAAGAATTATTACAGATTTCGATGGTCCTATTAGCGACGTTTCCGAACGGTATTACCAAGTGTACTTATTATGTTTAGAAAAAAATCACCGTCAGAATCAACAAGTACAAATACTTTCTAAAAAAGAATTTTGGGAACTAAAACGTTCGCGTATTCCAGAAAAACAAATAGGTATTATGTGCGGTTTAGAAGAAGCACAAGCAGAACATTTTGCAGCACAACGAAAACAAATCGTACATACACAGCCTTATTTCGAGCATGACATTTTAGCAACCGGAGCTGTAGATGCTTTATTAAAAGCTAAACAAGCCAAAATTGATTTAGCAGTAATGACTATGCGTCGAGTGCGAGAATTAGAATATGCTTTAAACAAATTTGATTTATATCAGTTTTTTCCCGAAAATCGCCGTTACTGTCTTAGTAATGATTATGTAAAAACCCGCGATATAGACGATAAACCCCTACTGATGAAACGTGCATTAAAAGAGCTACCCCCTTCAGAAAATACTTGGATGATTGGGGATACTGAAGCGGATATAACAGCTGCGAAAAAACATGATGTGAAGTCAATTGCTGTAGAATGTGGCATTCGCGATCGCGGTCAACTTAAAGCCTATAGTCCAGATTTTTTTGTGACGAATTTAACTGAAGCGGTTGATTTTATACTTAATAGTTAGGAACAACTTCCATAGAGCAGGTTATAGCCATATAAAGAGATGCTTAAATATTGGCGCAAAGAGCTAAAAATTTGCTACCTAAGGACTATGGGGTTCAAAATTAACATTATTTCAATACTGTCTCTTGCTCTACTCCCTACCTCCCTTAACCATCTTCTAAAGATATTTAGTTAACATAGCGAAGCATTAAATAATCAAAAATATTCAAAACCATAAATAAAAAATGGGTTTAACAACAGCTACACAAAAGTTAAACAATCTTATACTTTACTGAACAATATTAAAGGTATTATGGGGTAGTAGTTAAAGTGAGCGTGATGTGTCCAAGCTGACGATTAAACAAGCAGCCGAACTACTCGGAGTAACTCCCAAAACTTTAAGGGAATGGGAACGAACTGGTCAAATTAAATCAGAGAGAACAGCAGGAGGTCATCGTCGTTATGAAGTCAGTAGTTTGCTTGGTAATAAAAATGCATCAACATTAACAGTAGCATACGCAAGAGTCAGTAGTCATGACCAGAAAGAAGATTTGAAACGTCAAAAAATAGTCTTAGAAGCTTACTGTGCTAAACATGGTTGGAGTTATGAAATAATCAGTGACCTAGGAAGCGGATTAAATTACCGTAAAAAGGGGTTAATTAGGCTAATAAAATTAATCACAACATATCAAGTAGAGCGGTTAGTTTTATGTCATAAAGATAGATTATTAAGATTTGGCTCGGAATTAATATTCAGTTTATGTCAACAGTTTGGCTGTGAAGTAATTATCATTAATCGCTCAGAAGATTCGACATTTGAGGAAGATTTAGCCGCAGATGTAATAGAAATTATTACGGTATTTAGTGCCAGATTGTATGGTAGCCGTAGTCATAAAAATAAGCAAATTGTTCAGCAGTTAAGAGAAGTAGCAGATTCATTAAAATGAGTAGTATAACTTATCAAACTTTAGCCCCGTGCGTTCTTAATCACTTTTGTGAGCAGATGGGTAAATTGTTTGGTAAAGTGGAGCGAAATCTTTATATTGCATTATCTAGGGGTAAAAAATTAAATCAGATTAAATCTTCATATCAAAAAATCTACGGTATCAATGCACGACAGTTTAATAGTATTTATGCTTCAATAAAAGGTAAAATATCCTCTTCTAAAGAATGTTTAGATAGACATATAAAAGAATTACAATTATCGATAAAAGGTTTAAAAAAATCGATTACAGCCAAAAAAAATAAATTAAAAAAGCTTTATCCATGCTGTGGAATTAATGGGCATAAAACAGATAAAAAACAGTTAAAATGGGAAATTCATCAAAAACAACGGCTTTTATCTTTAAAAAATCTAAAGATTGCTTCACTTAAAGCGAAAAGTAAAGGTATAGTCTTTGGTTCTCGCAAGCTATTTCAAGCACAATATAATAAATATGCAAATGGATATTCTAACCACTGTGAATGGTTAGACGATTGGCAACAAAAACGTAATTCACAATTTATGCTTGTTGGTTCATCTGATGAAACAGCAGGATGTCAAAATTGTCAGTTATCAATTGATGGAAAGATAAAAATTCGCGTACCACAAGCTTTATTTAACCAGTTTGGTAAATATGTTTTTGCTCCTAAAATCAAATTTAATTATGGACATCAAGATATAGAATATGCACTAAAAAAGAATGGTGCCTTAACTTGGAGATTTGTAAAAAAAGATAACGGTAAATGGTACGTTTTTGTTACAGTAAAGCGTCCCGAGGTACCGATTCAATCCCGCTTTTCTAATGGAATGATAGGTATTGATTTGAATCCGTCGGTAATCGGTTGGGCATATTGCGATAAAGAAGGAAACCTAGTTTCTTTGAGCCAAATAAAGATTAATCTACGAGACCGTTCTTCTCATCAAGTAAAAGCAACCCTGGGAGAAAGTGTGGCTAAAATTGTTAAATTAGCCTATCAAGGTAAATGCCCAATTACAGTTGAAAAACTTGATTTTTGCGCCAAAAAAGCATCAATGAGAGAAAGTGGTGTCAGATATTCAAGGATGCTTTCAAATTTTGCATATTCTCAATTTCTATCAATACTTGAATCTAGAGCATCGAAATGGGGTATTGAAGTAATAAAAGTTAATCCTGCTTACTCATCATTAATTGGATTAACAAAGTTTTTAAAGCTTTACGGACTATCATCAGATACTGCTGCTGCACTGGTTTTAGCACGTAGAGCTTTGCATAAAAGTGAGCGTCCACCAGCCAGATACGCCCGATTTCTGCCAGAGGATAGACATCGGCACGCTTGGAGTTACTGGAGGATGTTACATAAACAACTATGGAGTCTGAGACGACATAGTTTTTATGGCGTGGCTAACAGCCGGGATGAGGTCAGCCTGTATGATGAGGATAAAACCAGGTCATATGGGAAACCCGAAGGTGCTTCATCAGGGAGGCGAGATTCCTCCCCGCAAGTAGGTAGTACTGCTCGACCTGCGTCTTGAATACCTGTAATCTTGTTTAACAAGGTTTAGATTTGTTCAAGTTTTAAGGAGCGGTATAAGGGAATTGGTTGTTACCTTGAAGGCATAACTACTTATTAAACATTCCCTATTTCCCAACCTTTACTTATTTAAGAAAACTGCAAATCACCCATAGTAATACAAAAGTTACTACAGTGGCAAACTGATTCGTTGTCAGATTGGCTGATTGTAATTGTTGTGCAAGCAGGCTAGCAATTAGTCCTCCAACAATTAAACCGATTATCAAACCTATTAAAGTTAATAAAGCCGCTCTACCAAATCTACTTTCTTTGCGATTCAGGAAATAAATACTAACTCCAACTCCAAGTACCAACATTAACTGTAAAACCGAGTCGTTTTCAGTTTTGTAAAACAAACTGTTGGCACTTAAACCTAAATACCAAACTCCAGGTATAACTACGTCAAGGGTACTGGGTTTATCTACTATACGTTGCAGCAATGCGGGTGACTGATTTAGCGTAACGGGACTTACGTCGGGAGCTATCTGCTCTCTGCGCTCGGGAAAGCGAATGCGTTCGGGTACTTTAATTTTCCCTTCTTGACGCATCCGCAAGCGGTCCATCAATACAGCATCATAAGCTGCTTCAATCATTTCAAGACGCTGACTATCGCCATTATGTTGTTCGACTAGGCGATCGCGTGTATCTTGAATTTCTTCAAAGCTAGCGTCTTCTGATACCCCAAGTTTTTCGTAGGGATTTTGGTCGCTCATGGGAGTTAATTACTTATAGCGAATTCGGAGAAAGGCGTTCGTAAATAAAAACTATTTTATGATTTATTTTGGTAGAAACCAATATTGGAATATCGAGCCACTCCCCCAAATTTAATTTGAGAAATTTAGGGCATAGTCGTTTTGTTTAGCTTATCTCCCGGTTTTATATGCATAAAACAGCTTGCTCTGGTTACATAATTCTTGCTTTTAGGAGAACCACGAAAACTCGCAATCGGGATTCGGGGAATACATAAAGCACGCTACACCAACAGACGAGTTAACTGCTGTTATGGTGAATTGAATCAACTATATGCTTTTATGACGAGCTGCGGCTTCGACCTTTGGGCAAAACCCTACATAGAGAAAGCAGCATATCTTGTCCAACAATTATATCCAGGTACTTCTTACCGTGGATTGCGGACAAAATATTGGCAAGTTATCAAGCTAGTTAACTAGCTTATCATACCATTTTACGGCGATTAAATTAAGCGCTTATCGTCTTAACCTCCAATTACAAATAAGTGAACTTGCGGCAAAATGCAAACTTTTTTGCGACCGCTCATATCTAAAAGAAATAGGTTATGATTTCTGCAAAAATAGAGGGCAAGCTTTTTTAAGAAGATGCCCGTCGAGGCTACATCGATGAATAGGTTTATAATGAGCGTTGTTTTCCCCTTCACCCTCCATTATCTCATGGACATCGGCAATAGTCTGTCCTTGAACTATACGACTTCATAGTACTTTTTTATTTTAATAGTATTATTAGGTAGCGATATTGAAACATACTCAGATTGAGTGCCCAAGTAATTTTCACGTAAATTTTCACTAATGGTAACTTTAATATATCGCAATAACTCCGTGTATCCCCTCATGCCGTTGAGCAATTAGAGCTTTACTCTAGAATTTGAGATAAAAACACAAAAAGTAGACATCTTTTATGAAAAAATTAAACTTTGTGTTTTATTTAAAGCAGCGATATTTCTCCGGAGGAAAATTTGTTAGCTAACTTATGAACTTCTTTTCGTGCCGTTTAACCGCATATAGATTTAACATTGATAGCGTAACGGTTATTTATAACTTGAAGCAGCTAATTTTCTAGTTTAATCTTCAAGTTATAGAGTTGGATGTTGAAATATCTATAATTATTAGATATTCTCACAAACAAAGAAGAGCATTGCTGCTTTATACTCAGGGTTGCATAAAAGATAAAATTTATGTTCTCCGCTTTCCGTGACGCATCGGCATTACAGAACCTATGTCGAATGGGAACACGGATTACGAGAGCTTTAGCATTGTAGATTATTTTTGCCCAAACGTGGATATCCGCGCTTAAAAACGCAATCCGCTTGTAAATCCTATAAATTTTTTTGCAAAGTGATGGTCATGGCTCCCACCGCCAAGATTCTTGTAGTTGACGACGATCCTGCCGTTAGGAATTTAATCCAACGCTTCTTGATGAAACAAAGCTATCAAGTGGAAGCTGCCGAAGATGGCAAAACCGCTTTAGCTCTATTCGAGCAATTTAATCCAGATTTGGTAATTTTAGACGTTAATTTACCAGATGTAATTGGATTTAACCTTTGCCAAGAAATGCAGAGTCGCAATGGTGTTTTTGTTTTAATGCTGACTAGTCGTGCGGACGAAGCCGATAAAATTCGCGGCTTTTCCAAAGGTGCTGACGACTACCTAACTAAACCCTTCGGTTTAGGAGAGTTAGAAGTCAGAGTCGCAGCCATTCTGCGCCGTCAGCGCGTTGTTACCACAGCGGAACAAAAACGTTTGGTTTTTGAAAAGTTGATGATAGATCCCGTCCGAAGAGAAGTTTCGCTTAATAACCTACCAGTTCCTTTGACTGCTTTAGAATTTGATTTATTACATTTCTTAGCCAGTCACCCCGGCAGAGTTTGGCGACGTGCCGAACTTATTCAAGAGGTATGGGACTATGAGTATGTTGGCGACCAAAGGGTTGTAGACGTACATATAGGTCAAATTCG
>ERZ1740052.683-NODE-683-length-11373-cov-10.230253_pt1 | contig 11373 bp, 5 predicted proteins | sample MGYA00581750_ERZ1740052 | MGnify/ENA primary metagenome ERZ1740052 (study PRJEB43018, sample SAMN04849743) | marine metagenome | isolation source: floating plastic debris | place: Pacific Ocean | collected 2008-08-30 | study: EMG produced TPA metagenomics assembly... | reverse complement strand
ATGGTCCCGATAATCAAGGTAATAGCAAGACACGGGTACTTAAGTTTGGACAAGATTATATCAAACGCGATCGCCAAGGTGCATGGGCAGCGCGATCGCAATTTAGTGTCGGTATTGATGTTTTCGATGCTACGGTGAATTCTGATTCCAAACCCGATGGACGTTTTTTTAGTTGGTTGGGACAAGTTCAGCGAGCGCAGCAGCTTGGTAAAAATAATTTATTGATTGCTCAAGCAGAATTACAGTTATCTACTAATGGATTGCTATCATCTCAACAGTTTTTAATTGGTGGGGGACAGTCTTTACGGGGTTATCAGCAAAATGCTCGTGCTGGGGATAACGGTTTTCGTTTCACCCTAGAAAACCGCACTACTTTACAAAGAGATGAATTTGGCAATCCAAGTCTACAAATTGCGCCGTTTGTTGATATGGGAGCAGTTTGGAATCATTCAGATAATCCCAACGATGTAACGGGAGAAACCTTTTTGGCTTCTGTTGGTTTGGGATTGATTTTAGAACCAATTCCCGACTTTTTAATGCGAGTAGATTACGCAGTACCTTTGGTAGAATCTAGCACTCGCGGCGAAAATGCCCAGGATAGAGGTTTGAGTTTTAGTGTCGGTTATGGTTTTTAGCATGTGTTTTTATTGTGTTTTTTTTAGTATCATTCCACTCGAAACCTCACCCCCTTCCCCTCTCCTTATTAAGGCTACCGTGTACACACAAGTCCGCCGAGGGTTGAAAACCCCCGGCTAATAGCCCAAGTCGTCTAAAGACGACTAATTAATTAGTCCTATTTATAGGACTTCTGCTATTAGACTGGGACTTGCAGTCCCAGGCGGGCTAAGGGGGTGAGGTTCATATTCTATGCAAGTTACAACAGATTACAGACTCATGAAAAGATAAAAAACTTAAATAAAGAAGTATGAAGCATTGTATTTTTATACCTTTAATTTGCGTTAATCTACGAACAACCGTGAGAACGGCATACACACAACTTATGAAACCCAAAATTAAGTTACTCGGTATTACTAGCTTATTTTTGTCAACATCCTTTTTAGTGAATGCTCTACAAAATTCGGCAGTTGCTCAGATTACGGCAACTCCCAATGATGCTGGTACGGTAGTTAATCAAAATGGCAATCAATTAAATATTCAAGGTGGTACGGAGGCTGGGAAGAACCTGTTCCACAGCTTTGAGAAATTTGGAGTAAATCAAGGACAAACCGCTAACTTTATTTCCAAACCAGAAATTAAGAATATTTTGGGTAGAGTGACTGGTGGTGATGCTTCGGTAATTAATGGATTGATTCAAGTGACGGGTGGTAATTCTAATCTGTATTTGATGAATCCGGCAGGTATTATATTTGGTCAAGATGCGAGTTTGAATGTTCCAGGGGCTTTTACTGCAACCACAGGAAATGGAATTGGTTTTGGGGATAAGTGGTTTAATGCATTTGGTACGAATGATTATGCTGAATTATTTGGAAATCCTGATGCGTTTGCATTTACCCAAGCAGGAGCAATTTTGAATGATGGAAATTTAGCGGTTAAATCAGGACAGAATTTAACTTTGTTGGGTGGAACCGTTATTAATACCGGGAAAATAGAAGCACCAGGGGGAGATATAACCGTTGCTGCTGTACCGGAAGAGAAGTTAGTCAGGATTACTCAGGAAGGAAATTTACTGAGTTTGGGATTACCTGTAGAAACCAAAGCAGCAATCAATAATCAGAGTTTTACAACGTTGTCGTTACCTCAATTATTGCCAGGAGGTAATTTGAATGGTGCGACGGGTGTTGAAGTTGAAAATGGTGTTGTCAAATTAACAGGTTCTGGTGTCGAAATTCCTAACGATGTCGGTACCGCAATAGTTTCTCATAAAATCGATGTTTCTGGGGAAATAGGTGGTAAGGTTAATATTCTTGGGGAGAAAGTTGGGATTGTTGATGGGAATATTAATGCTTCTGGTAAAAATGGCGGTGGTACCGTTTTAATTGGTGGTGATTATAAGGGAGAGGGTACGGTACCAAATGCAAAAACAACTTTTATTAGTCAAGATTCAACAATCAAAGCTGATGCAGAAGTTGCAGGTAATGGTGGTAAAGTAATTGCTTGGGCAGATAAAACGACAGTATTTAAGGGAAAAATCAGCGCTCGTGGTGGGAAGATTTCTGGTGATGGTGGATTTGTGGAGGTTTCGGGGAAGGAGAATTTAGTTTTTCGGGGTAATGTTGATACTAATGCTGTAAATGGAAATTTAGGAACTTTATTTATTGACCCTGAAAATTTAACCATTAGTCCCGGAACTGGAGATGGAGGAGGGGATGGTGATGATACTTTTGCTGGTGATATAGCTGCAGGAGTTGGTGCTGAAGGTCAAGTATTTGAAACAGATACTTCTCCAACAACTATCTTTGAGTCGGAATTAGAAGGATTATCTGGGAATAATTTAGTTTATTTACAAGCACGGAATATTAATATTGAAAATTTACCAGATAATAAATTAACTTTTAAATCTGGTACTGGTACAAATTCAATTAGTTTTATTGCATCAGAAACATCTGGAACTTTTTCAATGCATCCGAGCGATACAATTGAAACTCAAGGTCGTGCTTTACAAATAATTGCAAAGAATATTGAAATTGGAAATATCTCTTCTAATGGTGGAGATATAACTTTGAAAGGTTCTACCGTTTTACAAGAAAATAGTAAGATTGATACTATTAGGAGTTCTGGTGTTGGTGGAGATGGTAATATTAATCTTGGCGAAAATACTCTTCATGATATCAATAGCGATTCGGAAATAGATCCCAGCAATTTAACTTTAGCTGCTGGTACTGGTGAAGTTAATATTACTGGTTCAATTGGTAATTTTGAAAGAGTCAATAATTTAAATATTTCTGGTAATAAAATTAATTTTGGTTCTAATTCACGTTTTGAAACTGTCAGAGATATGACTTTGACATCATCGGGAAATTTAGATTTAACAGATATCAGTAATTTTAATTTTAAAGTTGGTAGAGATTTAACATTACAAGGACAGAATCTTAATCTCAAAGATATTTTTCTTCCCCAATCATCTTTAACCAGAGATGTGAAATTACTAGCACCTACAGGAAACATCAATTTAGATGAAGTCCAATTATTTACAGGACGAAATTTGAACTTAGAAGCACAATCTATAACTACAACCTTACCTCGTTCAAATAGAAACGAACTCCAAGCTGGACAAGACTTAATTTTAAAAGCTCAAACAGCAACCTTAGATGGTCTTGGTCTTTTCGGAGATAAATTTAGTGCTGGTAGAAATTTGGATTTTAATGTAACGGGTAATTTAAAGATTGATGATACAGCTTTAAATTCCGGAAAAAATCTTAATTTACAAACTTCTGGAGAATTAAGCTTAGATTCAACCAGTTTCACAGCTACCGAAAATTTAAATTTAACTGCTAATTCTATTTCTACTGACTTTTCATTTAATAGCTTAGATGCTGGTCAAAATTTAACAGTACAAACCCAAACCGATTTAATTAACCCATCATTATTCTTCAAAGCTGGAGAAAACTTTTTATTGCGATCGCAGTCTGGAAGTATTGCTTTAACAAGGGAAAACCTTTCTTCAGATGACCTAAAAAGAGACATTAATTTAGAAGCTAATCAAGATATTACAGTCAATGACAGTCGAATAGAAGCTACCAGAGATTTAAAATTACAAGCTGGTCAAAATATCAATATCCAAAGAAGTCAACTATCTGCTGGTAGAGATACAAATATTATCGCAGCTAGTAAAGTAGAAATAGAAGATGACGCTCAAAATCCAGATCGAGCAGCAATAATTAAAGCAGACAGAAATTTATTAATTCAAGGTGACCAAAGCGTTAATATCCAAGCTTTCAAAAATCCAGCATCAATCATAGAAAGCGGAAACAATCTAACATTAATCAGCGATGGTTTAATTACCGGTAATGCTAAATTTGTCAGTGGGGGTGACTTCTCCACAACAACATTAGGAGGTGGAAACGGAAATTTCCAACAAACCGTTATTCCTAACTTTGAAACCATTATCAGTTCCGAAGGAAACGTAAACTTTGGTAATTATGAAGGTGTAGCATTAAAAATCGAAGCAAAAGGAAGTATTACCGGTGGTGACATCACGATAAACGGTCCTAATCCTACCCTTTCAGGTTCCGACCCCGATATTCCTTTATTAACCAACGGACCCGGATTAGTTTTACGAGCTGGAGTTGACCAATTACAAAATACAGCAAATATATCCAATCAAACCGTAGGTGGAACAAACTTTACATCAGTAGAACAATCTTCAGCAAACATTACAGTCGGAAATATAAATACAGCTGTTGGTGGTGAAGGTGGTTCCGTAACTTTATCTTCTACAGGTAATATCAAAACTGGAAATATCAGAACAGCAGGAGATACAAGTGAATTTGCTATAAGTCCAGCACCAGGATTTGTAGACCTCCAAGCAACCGGGGATATTGAAGTTAAAACCATAAATACCAGCGGTAGCAATGGTGGAGATGTAAATATAATTGCAGGTGGATTATTCAAAGCAACCGATTCTTTTCTACAAGATGACTTCGTAGATGGAAATACTAACGTTAATGGTGTGGATGGAGAAAAAGTTTTGGGTCAAATTCCCACAAGTATTTATGCAACCGGAGTTTCCGAAGGAGGTGCTAACATCAGCATTAAACACGGTGGTCGTAACTTTATTATTGGTCCCAAATTTGAAACAGATGCCAATGGTAATTTAGTATTTAGAGATAATTTGGGTAATGTATTACCTTACACGGTAGATGAATCTGGAATTGTTAGGGATGCAGATAATAATAGTTTGACGAATATTGAAATTGGTAGTCCCTTAAACGAAGGTGATATTGGAGCTTTTACTAGCTTCACTGCTGGAGCTATTACTTCCAACCAAGAAAATGCTGGATTAGTTAATTCTTTTAGAGATAGTCCTTTAGAAAGTAGCGACCCCAATACTTTTTCTGTTGGTGAAGGTCGAATTCAAGTTACTTTCGATCCAGTAATTCCCGATGGAGAAGTTGTCCAACGTCAGCTTAATAAAGATGAACAAAATAATGTTTGTACTCCTCAAAATTCAACTATTGCTGTTAATACAACGGAAAATACTCGCGGGGTAAATAATACAAATAACTCCCAGTCAACAAAAAATAACCCTTGCAGGACAACTGATAATAATAATACCCTCAAAGTAACTCCAGATAATCGAATTAATTCTAATTCAACTTTACCTACATTTTTATTTAGGTTAGGAAAACAATGATTATTTGGAGCAAGGTTGGATTAACTGCTTTGTTGATGGTTAGTTTCACGAGTAGTATTTCTATCAAGGAACCTCACCCCCAGCCCCTCTCCTTATCAAGGAGAGGGGAGTTTGAATTGAATCGTAAGAAAGGTGAAGAATTATCTCTATTAGCTTTAGAAAAATATCAAGGAAATCAATTACCAAAAGCTATAAAATTATGGCAGCAAGCTTTAAAAATATATCTTCAGTTAGATGACAAGCAAGCAACTGCAACTACTTTAAAAAACCTCATTGCTGTAAACCAACAAATACAAGATTATCCTCAAGCGATCGCTTACCTAGAGCAATATCTTACCCTAACAAAAGAAATCAAAGATAAATCAGGAGAAATATCAGCCCTGACAACTTTAGCAAAAGTCTATGCAAAGCTTGGTAAATTTACTAAAGCTGCACATTATTACGAACAAGCTTTGATTTTGGTGCGTGAAACGGATAATAAACCACAAGAATCTATTATTCTGGGTAATTTGGCTATTGCTTATAAAACTTTGGGTAATTATGTTAAAGCGATTGAAACCAATAAACAATCGTTGCAGATTCTCCAGGAGATAGGAAACCGCAAGAATCAGGGGAAGGTTTTAAATAATCTGGGTAACGCTTATGAAGCTTTGGGAGACTATAATAATGCTATTGCATCTTATGAGAAAAGTTTGAAAATAGCTCGTCAAATTAATAATCTAAATGAAGTTGGGCTTGCTCTTAACAATTTAGGACAAATTTACGCCAATCAAGGTAAATACGAAAAGGCGATCGCCACTTTACAAGACAGTCTGAAAATTAGTTCTTCTATAAATGATATTGCAGGTCAAGCAAGTACGCTGATTAATTTGGGTGCTAGTTACCATTTTTCGGGGAAGCTAGATAAAGCGATTGAAAATTATCAACGAAGTCTCAAATTAGCTCGACAGATAAAAGCTAAACAACGAGAATTGGAAGCTTTGGGTAGTTTGGGATTAGCTTATGAAGATTTAAAGGATTATTCTCAAGCGATTACATATCTACAAAATAGTATAAAAATCGCCAAGGAAATTGGCGACCCCAAAGCACAAAGTATGGGGTTAAATAATTTAGGACATGTTTTATTTACTGCTGGAAAACTTGAAGAAGCAGAAAAGACTCTCCGGGATGCTGTTAAACTTCTCGATGAAATGCGACCAGGATTAAGCGATACTTACAAAATTTATATATTTGATACTCAATATCATACCTATAATTTATTGCAACAAATTCTAGTTGCAGCTAATAAACCAAAAGCTGCATTAGAAGCAGCCGAACAAGGACGAGCGCGGGCTTTTGTAGATTTATTGGCAACTAGAACAGCGAAAAATCAAGATGTAAAATCAATTAATTCTCAACTATCTTTTAATATTAATACTAATCTTTCAATCAAACAAATTCGAGAAATTGCTAAAACACAAAACGCTACTTTAGTTGAATACACAATTGTTCCAGCAGATAATTTCAAACATCGAGGTAAATTACGTGCATTAGCAGAATAAATTTATATTTGGGTAATTAAACCTACAGGTGAAGTTGAACTACGTCGTCGTAAAATTGAGCGTAAAATTTCGTTAAAAAACCTTGTTGTTCGCGGACGTACCTGCGTTATTAAAAATGAATGTCGTGGTAATACAAAGGATTTAATTCCCGCTGTTGGGGATATGGTAAAACTCAAACAAAACTCTCAAGATATTTGGGAAGTTGTAAATGTAGATTCTAGCAACGGCAAAATATTTGTAATACATCCATCTTGGCGAAAAGAAGAAGATTGGCAGTCTGGAGATGAAAAAGATTTAGCAATTTCACATTCAATAAATGATGTGGAAGCTATTGTAAATTCATCTGAAGCCAAAAAACAAAGTTTGCACCAACTGCATCAATTATTAATTGAACCAATAGCAGATATTTTACCAAAAGATCCAGAAAACCGCGTTATCTTTGTACCTCATGAAGACTTATTTTTAGTTCCCTTTGCAGCTTTACAAAATAGCAAAGGAGAATATTTAATCAAAAAGCATACAATTGTGACAGCACCTTCAATACAAGTACTCAACTTTACCAATCAACTGAAAAATTCTGTTATTAAAGATAATTTTAAGTCAGCTTTGGTAGTAGGAAATCCCATAATGCCAACTATTCCCGGACAAACGCAACCTTTGGGAACATTGCCAAATGCGGGAATTGAAGCTAACAATATCGCCGAGTTTCTTAAAACAACATCTCTTACTGGTTCCAAAGCGACTAAAATTGACGTTGTAAAAAAGATGCTGAATGCTTCCTTAATTCATTTAGCAACTCATGGATTATTAGATGAAATCAAGCAATTCGGACTTTTACAAGCAACTAAACAATTAAGTCCACCCGGTGCTGTTGCTTTAGCTCCTTCCCACAATGATAAACATGATGGTTTTCTCACCTCCGAGGAAATCATGGACATGAAATTAAAAGCGCAAATGGTTGTTTTGAGTGCCTGCAATACTGGTAGAGGTAACATTACAGGTGATGGAATTGTGGGTTTATCTCGTTCCTTTATTGCCGCAGGGGTTCCCAGCGTGGTTGTATCATTATGGGCAGTACCGGATGCACCGACATCGGAATTGATGACCGAATTTTATCGTCAATGGAGAGGAAATCACAATGATGATAAAGCCAAAGCATTGCGTCAAGCAATGTTGAAAATTATGGAAATACCGCAGTATCGAGATCCAAAAAATTGGGCAGCTTTTACGTTGATTGGTGAAGCGGAATAAGTATTACTTACTAGTAGTCTGTCCCATTAATTCTGACGGGTGTAGAGACGTAGCACTGCTACGTCTCCCGACGGTTGAAAGAAAACAAACCCATCAAGATTAACCGCTACAAGAACTGTTTAGTAAAAGAATTTATACAAATTTTATTGCAGTTCAGACTCAGATTCGCAACAAGATACAATCGGCTTTGATACGATATCTTCTAAGCGTACCAGCCGATGCTTTAATAAATCATTCCAGTCAGATTTAAGTGTTTCATCGTTGGGATTTTGGCGGCGAAGTTCTGCTAAATTGGTCAAAACATCGTACCAAAAGCCATTTTCTGCATAGATAGCAATACGCTCTCGTGCAGTTTTAGCCGTCTTTAATTTATTACTAATATCGGGTGTAAGTGGAACCTGCTTCACTCCTCCGTAAACAAAGCAATCGTCATTCCTATCTCCTGGATTAACTATTACCGAAAGTTTCCATTGGTAAACTTTATTACTATCTAGCTTGACTTCTTGTGGTAGAGGAATGTTGATAATTCCTGGTGTGTTTTCAAATTTGAACGTTTTGCTGTAAACTTTATTTCTTGCTTCGGAATTATCTTGTAGTTGAAATTCCGCAGAATAACCAGCATTAGCTTGGGAAGGAACGTAAAACCAGAATTTTCGACTTTGATTGGTTAATCCCAAACCTCGAAATGGAATTAATGCCGTTAAAGAAGGTTTGACATCACAAACAGGGTTCCTTCCACCACCACCTTTACGTTTGCGGGGTGCCCCTTCAGAAGGCATTTTTACTTGTAGTGGCTCTTGTATGGGAAAGTTATTTACTATTGTTCTAGATGGAACCGTTTTTACGTCTTTAGAATATCTTGCCGGAAAACTGGTATTATCAACGGGTAAGCTGGTAAAAATTAAAGCTAGTGTGAATAATTTAGAGTTAATCATAATCCAATAAAATTTAAAATTTGCTGTTGTCTTTATTTATATAACGTTCTCCAAGCAGATAAAATTCCACTTGTAGTAATTAAAGCTAATGCTGATGGCACTACAGGTATCCAGCAGCCTTGGGTTAACAATAATACAAAGCAACAACCATATAAAACGCTAATGGTAACCGTTCCCAACAGCAATAGATATACAGTTTTTTCACGAAAGCGCCAAGCTAACAAACCTCCTACTACTCCCCAACTGAAAATCCAAATTCCTTCCACCCATAGTGGTAATACTCATAGTAAAGGTCGTTTATCCAACACTGCGCTGATAATTTGACTTACCATCTGTCCGTGAATAAAGACTCCGGACATATCTTCGTTAAAGGGAGTATGAAAATAATCTTTATAACTTGGAGCAGTCACACCGATCAGAACGATTTTATCTTTGATTAAATTGGGGTTAAATTTATTATTTAATACTTGTTTAAGAGTAAGTGTTTTACCGATATCTCTGCGCGTGCGATAGTTGAGCAATATTTGATATCCACCATTATCGATTCCCTGATAGCCCCCTCCATGAGAAGCTAAACGTCCCAAACGAACATTACCAAGCTGTAAATAACCATTTGAGTTGGGTTGAGGTAAAATATTTTCTGCTTGCAAATAATGAATTGCTAATTGCAGACTCAAAGATACTTCTGTAGGACAAGGACTATCTAGGTTCGGTGTCATGTACCATAGATGACGGCGAAGAATTTTATCGGACTCATCTTCTACAAAATCATTAAAACCCAATCTTTCTTGGGAAACCTCTGGTGGAGGTTGGTTTCCCGATTTATCAAATGTACTGTGTTCGCAAATCGCAAAAAAATTATCGGTTTGCTTTAATTGAGTAATTAATTCTTTTTCTCCGGGTTTTGCAGGATAATCGCGGACAATATCTAAACCAATGGCTCGTGGTTTATGGGATTTGAGATTATTTAATAATTTAGCAAGCGCTGTATGGGATAAAGAACCTTCCCTTTCCCATCCCATTTTTCTTTGATAATCAATATCTTCTTCTGTTACGGTAACAATTAAAAGACGCTCATCCCTTCCTTCATCCGCACGCAAACGTAACATTTGGTCATAAATCTTGAGTTCCCATTCCTGCAACAATCCCAGATGTCGCACTCCCATCAGTAAAGCTGTAACCACGACACTGAAAATAATTCCCCTACGCAGGATAGTTTTACTTCTAGTAGTTTTTTGTATTTGGTGTTTTTGTTCCTTTCCCTGTAAATCTTGCCAATACGTCGGTTGCTTAATTGTCGGATTTTGAAAAATCACTGGTAGCCAAGTAGCACAAGGAAATTCATCTTGTAACCCCTGTAAGCGTTCTCTTGCTTCTTTTTGGGCTAAGTGAAACGGTTTACCATTAGAAAAAGCACTTAAAAAATATTTTAAAAATTCTTGGGCAACTCTATCTGGAACCAATTCCCGCATTACAATCATTTGGGGAATCTGTAAATTATTTAGTTCTCGTGCTAATCCCAATCCATCGCAAGAGTTAAAAATTGCTAATTTTAATCCCCTTTGTACTGCTCTTGTTAAACCATAGGAAAGTTCATTAATCGTTAAACTATCGTAGGGATTGATATAAATCCGACCTTTTTCTCCTTCTGTTGCACTGTGTCCGGCAAAAAAGATAATATCCCAAGGTTGTTCCCATAATTGATCGTTAATATCTCGACGCTGTGGTTCGACAAGAAAATTTATTTCAACATCGGGTAAACTTTCTAATAATTCTCTGTCAGCTTTGGTATTTAAACCTTCACTATGACCTAAAATTGCCAAAACTCTTACGCTACAATTTCCTTTGGGAATATCTACTAGTTTTGGGGATACATTATCGTAAGGAGCCAAACCAACTTCAGCAAACGGGTAACGTTTAATTAAATCCCATTCTTGCCAAGGAAGCTTTTGCAACAGTTTATCTTTAGTCCGAATTAGAAACCGAATTGTCTCATCTGGCGATAAATCTATCAGTAATTGATCTTTGATATCATAAAACTGTTCCGATTTTAGCCAGGAATTCAAGATAGAGCATAACTCGGAAGCCGATTGATTGCATTCCTCAATCAAAGAATTAACCGAACCGTCATATTGAATAGTACCAGCTTCCAATCGGTAAGGCGCTCCTAACTTACGATATTTTTCTTGCCAATGTTCTTGTAAGTGAAAAGCTAATTGGGTATTTGGAGGTAAAGAGCGAGTAATTTCTCGTAAATTTGTTGATGCAGAACTATTATGATGAAAAAATTTTTGTATCTACAAAAAAATCAAGCTGCTCTACTAAATTATTA
>ERZ1740052.681-NODE-681-length-11428-cov-4.544096_pt1 | contig 11428 bp, 10 predicted proteins | sample MGYA00581750_ERZ1740052 | MGnify/ENA primary metagenome ERZ1740052 (study PRJEB43018, sample SAMN04849743) | marine metagenome | isolation source: floating plastic debris | place: Pacific Ocean | collected 2008-08-30 | study: EMG produced TPA metagenomics assembly... | reverse complement strand
AAGCTGTAGGTTGCGATCGCAATTCCATCCATCTGCCCCACCATGGCCTTCGCCAAAATGGCATAGCCCCCATAGGAGAATGCGGCCCCCAGGGCTAAAACCACCCCCAACAGAAACCGGCTGCCGTTCACCGCCAGGGCATCCGGCTGGGCAATCAACAGAATGGTCCCCGTTATCCCCAGCACTAGGGCAATCCGAAGTCTGCGGGTGAGTGTCTCGCCAAGGAACGCAACGGCAAGCAGGGCAATAATTAGGGGCGATGAACAAATGGCCACCAGGGCAGTCATGGCCACCCCTACATAGGGAACAGCGGCAAAGTAAAACACCTGGTATGCCGCCATGCACAGCCCCATGGCAATTAGCGGTAGGCGCTGGGCGTTGCTGGGCCATGGGCGTTTGTGCACAAAGCCAGGGCCGTTATGACGCTTGTTATAGCCGTACCACAGCCAGAAAATAGGCAGGGCAAAAACCAGACGCCAATAGCCAATCAGTAAGGGGGAAACGGTCGCCTGCTGCGCAATCAGTACCGAGACGGTGCCGGTGGTGCCCCAGAGCATAGCCGCAAGGCAGATCAAGATTAAACCCATGGGGTGGCGATGATTTGATTATCTATTTGTAGCTTCGTTGAGTAAGTTCAACATGATCAAAGGTGAGGGTTTCTTGATGTAGCTCAGGGGCCTGTTCATCACCGGTGTATCCCCAGGCGGCCACATAGGCATAGTCTTCGTCATTGCGTTGGGCTTCGCCGTCGCTGGTCTGGTATTCTTCGCGGAAATGGCAGCCGCAGGACTCGTCGCGGGTGAGGGCATCGCGGGCCATGAGCTCTCCTAGCTCTAGAAAATCGGCCAGGCGACCGGCATATTCCAGGGTTTGGTTGAGGGTATGGGCGGCGCTGGGGACCCGCAGATTTTGCCAGAATTCCTGTCGGAGCGACTGGATTTGGTCGATGACGTTTTTTAGGCTGTTGCGATCGCGACTCATGCCCACGTGATCCCACATCAGCTGCCCCAGCTGCCGATGGAACTGCATCACGGTTTTATCCCCTTGAATGCTTAGCAGCTTTTGGGTTTTACTCTCCACCGAGGCCTCGGCTTCGGCAAAGGCGTCATCACTGGTGTTTACAGGGGGTAGCGGATTGCGGGCCAGGTAGTCCCCCAGGGTGTAGGGAATCACAAAGTAGCCGTCGGCCAACCCCTGCATTAGGGCGCTGGCCCCCAAGCGGTTGGCCCCGTGGTCCGAGAAATTCGCTTCACCCAAAACAAACAGCCCCGGCACCGTACTCATCAGGTGATAGTCCACCCACAGCCCTCCCATGGTGTAATGCACCGCCGGATAAATCCGCATGGGTACTTCGTAGGGGTTTTCGTCGGTGATGCGTTGGTACATCTGAAAGAGATTGTCATAGCGAGCTGCGATCTCATCTCGCCCATCCCGTTCAATGGCATCCCGAAAATCCAGATATACGGCCAGCCCCGTAGCCCCCACACCGCGCCCCTCATCGGTCATGTGTTTAGCATTGCGAGAGGCCACATCGCGAGGCACCAAATTACCAAAAGTGGGATAGCGCTTTTCTAAGTAATAGTCTCTCTCCTCGTCAGGAATCTGGTTGGGTGGTCGAGTATCGCCCGGTTTGAGCGGCACCCAGACGCGACCATCATTGCGCAAACTCTCACTCATCAGGGTCAGTTTTGACTGATAGTCCCCCGACACTGGAATACAGGTGGGATGAATCTGGGTATAGCAAGGGTTAGCGAAGTAGGCTCCCCGTTTGTAGCAGCGCCACGCCGCCGTCACATTCGAGTTGCGGCCATTGGTAGATAGATAAAACACATTGCCATAGCCACCGCTACACAGCAGCACCGCATCCCCCTGGTGGCGCTCCAGCTGTCCCGTAATCAGCTTGCGGGTGATAATTCCCCGCGCGTGGCCGTCGATGACCACCAGATCGCGCATTTCTCGCCGCGTAAACAGTTCCCTCTGGCTGCTGCCCCGTTTGCCCCTTAGCATAGAAGGTTCGCGATACCTGGGCACCCCCAAAGGAGCGGTTGGCCAATAGCCCACCATAGTCCCGGGCAAAGGGCACCCCCTGGGCAACGCAGTGGTCAATAATATGGTTACTAATCTGGGCAAGACGATACACATTTGCCTCGCGCGCGCGATAGTCTCCCCCCTTGATGGTGTCGTAAAACAACCGCCAAATGCTGTCTCCGTCATTCGGGTAGTTTTTAGTGGCATTAATGCCCCCCTGGGCAGCAATACTGTGGGCCCGTCGAGGAGAGTCTTGAATACAGAAGCTTTTGACGTGGTAGCCCAGCTCTGCCAGGGTGGCAGCCGCCGACGCCCCAGCCAACCCCGTCCCCACAATGATCACCGTATGCTTACGTTTGTTGCTAGGGTTAACTAGCTTGCAATGGTCTTTAAAGGTGTTCCACTTATCGTTAAGAGGGCCGTCAGGAATGCGGGGATCTAGGGACATGGGGAATAAAAACGTAGGGTGTGGTTAAGATAGGAAACCCAGCAAAAGATAAATAGAGATAAATAACGGGTCAATAGCAAAATTCTCAAGTCACCAGCCCAAAATAAATGCTCAATGGCAACACCACAAACCCTAGGGCAATACCAATTGCCAAGATCAGGCTAGCCCCGTAAACGATAGGGCGGACCGTGGCATTTAATGCCCCTAACGCTTGCAACGCACTCCAACTGCCATGGCGCAGGTGGCTAGCCAAAAACACCAAGACACCGCCATAGCCGAAGGCATAAAGGGGCTGCTGGAATTTTTCGATCACCAGTCGCGCCAGATCGCGCATCTCTGAGCCTGGGACGGTATAGCGAATCCCAAACTTAAACGTGAGCAAATGCCATACCAAAAAACTCCCCAACCCCAACCCGGTGACTATCATGGAGCGCGAACTCAGGGTCTGGTAGCTGGGGGCTCCAGCAGACGCATAGGTGCTATAGCCCTGGGACCGGGCCCTTAGCCGTCCTAGAAAAATCTGGACCCCCATGAGTATGTGGAAGCCAATAAAGCCCAGCAAGATCAGCTCCAGCAGCCAAAGCAACGGTCCCAGCCGTTCCACAGAGTGGCCAAATTGGTTATAGCCATCGGCACTGCCTAACAGGATCAGATTGCCAATCATGTGAATAACGACAAAGGCCACCAGGGCAAGGCCACTGATGCCGGTGATCAGCTTTTTGCCGATGGACGATTGGTAAAGGCTAAGAACGCGGTTGGGCGCTGTGGTCATGGTCGGTGGGCAGGTACAGACGGCCCATCTATTTTGACTGATGTCATTGGTTTAGATAACCGGTGGCAGTAAAAGTTTGGACTCTGTATCCTCAATGCTTAAACCTTTGGGCTGGAAGTTGTATAGCCGTGCGCTAGGTCTTTACGATAGAGAGGATGCGCTTTGGGTGGACCATGGATTTGGATTATACGTTGGCCTCTGAACTGGTGGGGACAGCTGCTGGAGGAGCGGCGTTAGTGGCCGCCCTAATGGCGAACCGTTATGGAAAGCGCCAGGCAGAGCAGACAACGACGATTGAGTCCCTGGAATCGACTAAGGCTAAGCTATCCCAGCAGGTGACCCTGGCTAAAGGGCAAACCCAAACCCTGACCGAGGCGATGGCCCTGGCTAAGGATGCGGTAATGTCCTTAGAGCAGCAGGTACAGGAACTCAAGGCAGATTGCGATCGCACCACCCAAACCCTCACCGCATCCGAAAGCAACATCAGCCAGCTCCAGACCACCGTCACCGCCCTCACCGCCGATAAACAAACCCTAAGCCAGTCGCTCCAACAGCAACAGCAGCGAGCGACCAAGCTAGAATCCGAGCTCCAGACCGCCCAGCAGCAGTCCCTCACAGCACAACGCACCGCTGAGCAAAAATTAAACCAGCTACAGCAAGACATTCAAACCAGCCAGGCAAGCCAAACCGAACTTAACCAACAGCTCAGCCAGGCCAAGGCTCAGACGACCACCCTACAACAGCAAATCACTCAGTTAACCGCAGAGAAAAAACAGTTAACCGAAACCACCACCACCCTAGAACAACAGACACAGCAGTTAAAGCAGTCCCTAACCCTGGCCCAATCTGAGACAACCCAGGCCCAGCAACAATCCACTCAGCTAGTCAATGAGCAAGAACAGCTGCGGGCAACCATCGCTACGCTCGAACAACAGGCCCTCACGGCACAGACCACCCTCGACCAGGGCAAAAAAGAAGCTGCTCAAATTCAACAAACCGCCAATACCCTGGCCACGGAACGGGAGCAGTTACAAGCAACCATCACCACCTTAGAACAGCAGGCCCTCGAGGCACAGACTGCCCTGACCCAGGTCAGAGAAGAGACCGCCCAGACCCAACAAACCACCGACGGGCAGCTAGCAAAACTAACCACAGAGAAAAAACAGCTCGCTGAAACCATCGCCACCCTAGAGCAACAGACCCAGCAGCAGCAACAGGCCCTTGAACGCACCCAGGCAGAGTCAGCTGACGCCCAGCAACACACACGTCAGCTCACCGAAAACACCACTCAGCTCAGGGGCGACATTGCCGTTCTCGAGCAACAGACCAGAGAGCTACAGCAAAATCTGGAAATAGCCCAGACCGAGACTGCCCAAGTTCGGCGTGAACTCACCTACGAAAAGACCCAGCTGAGTAAAGTCAACATCACCCTCAGGGAACAAAACCAGGGGCTGCAGCAGGCCCTTAGCGCCTCTCAGTCATCAGAGGACCCGGCCAACGCCCTAGTCAGTCAATTACAGCAACAGGTACAGCAGCTACAGCAAGAGTTACAAACCCAGACTGAGCTAGCCCAAACGGGACAGGACCGCATAGAACAACAGCTCCTAGAGCTACGCCAAGAGCGAGAACAGTTGCATAGCCAATTGCAAGACAGCCAAATCCAATTTACCCAGACCAATAACCAAGCCCAGACCCTGGGCACTGAGTTAGCCCAGACGCAGCAGGAGCTAATCAAGACCAAAGCTGACGCAGAACAAGCAAGAATTCAGCTAGAGGCTTCTTTCCAAGACCAACAGAGCCAGGCTGCCGAACAGCTAGAGTGCCTACGTCAGGAGTGTGAGCAGCTACAGACCCAAGCAGACCAAGCAAATCTCTTAGAAACACAATTAGCAGACGCCCAGCAAGCATTGACCGCTGCGGCTGCCACAGCACAGCAAAACCTATCGCAGCTAGCAGCCTCTGCTGAAGAACAGCAAGGACAGACAGCGGCACAGGTAACTAGCCTACGCCAGGAGTGCGATCAGCTGCGCCAAGACCTCAACGATAGTCAGGCTCGGGCCGCCGAAGCAGAGACATTAGCCACTCAGCTAACCCAAACCCAAGAAGCCCTGGACGAGTCAACAACGGAAGCAGAACAAACCATATCGGAACTGCAGGCCGAGTTAGATGCCCTCAAAACCCATCTAAAAATGCTCCAAGAGACATCGACTAATCCGCTTGAGGAGTTGACAACGACAAACTCTCTACTAAATGAAGCGTTGCAGGCTGCTAAAGCAACCATGGCAACCCAGGCTGAGCAGCTATCGACCATTACCAATGAGCAAACGGCCCTTAAAGAAGCCCTCGACCTGAGTCAAAAGGTGATCATGTCTCTACAGCAGGCACCCACCGCTCCACCGGTTGAGCCTGCCAGAGAAGAGGTAATATCCGCATCCTCGGAGACGCCATTACCGGTCTCGGAGAAAGTCTCAGCGGAAGCTCCAGCGGAAACGCCCGCACAGGCAGGTGGTCTAATGGACAAGAGTTTTGTCATTACCGGCACCCTGAACAATCTCAACTATGAACAGGTCGTCAAACTAATTACCGAAGCCGGTGGACGCATCAACAAAATGCCCAGTGGAAAAACCGATTATATTGTTGTTGGCAAAAATCCTGGTAGCAAGCTCAAAAAGGCTGAAAAATACAATACGCCACAGCTCAATGAATCTGAGCTGTTGGCGTTGTTGGATAGTGTATAGGGGCGTTCTTGTAGCTACTCCATGCACCTGGAGATAGCCTTGTGCCCATGGTTCAGATTATGGCATCGCTAAAGGCTTTAAGTGGCAATGGTTATGGGTGCAGCAAGCCGCTGAATGTGCATTCAGCGGCTTGCTGCACTGGCATATGAACTTACTCTTGAATGGTGACAGAGACAATCTTGTCGCCACCTTTAATGGCATTGACATCGTCCATATCTGTGGTTTTACCAAAAACCGTATGGACTCCATCGAGATGGGGCTGGGGAGAATGGCAGACAAAGAACTGACTGCCCCCGGTATCGCGGCCAGCATGGGCCATAGAAAGACTACCGGCTTCGTGTTTGTTAGGGTTAATCTCACATTTAATTTTATAACCGGGGCCACCAGTACCCGTCCCTTTAGGGCAACCACCCTGGATCATAAAATTAGGGATGACGCGGTGGAAATTCAGTCCGTCATAAAATCCATCCTTGGAAAGTTTGACGAAGTTGGCAACCGTGTTGGGAGCATCACTATCAAAAAATTCGATGTTGATGGTTCCCTTGTCGGTTTCCATAATTGCTTTAGTCATGCAGGCATCCTCATATAGCAGAGTGGGGTCCTTGCCTATGATGGCAGCAAGGGTAGTTTGGCTCAAGCGCGGGCTGACTCAGACTGGCCAAATATCCTAACGACGGCGCTTTTTCTTAGCGGCTTTAGCTTTCGGAGCCGCTTTTTTGCTGCCTTTGAATCGACTGAGGGCGGCGCTGGCAGCCGCCACAATCCGATTGTCAGTATCCCTAAGCGCCTGTCGAAGAAATGGAATTGCTTTAATGGAGCCAGATTCCTGTAGTGCCGTAACCGCAGCTAACCGAACATCCGCATCGTCATCTTTAACGAGTTTGCCGAGTTGGGGAACGGCACGAACGGCATCCTTACGATTTATGGCAGCGGCTTGGCCAAGGGCAGCAGCGGTTTGGGCACGTTCCACCGAGCTATCTGGTTTTACTGGAGAGGGCGCAGCTACCGGGGTGGGTGTCGCCTCAGGCTCGTTCGCCGGTATATTCTCCGGTGCAGCCGCTGTGGCGACAGGGCTGCTGGGAACCTCTGTCCAGGGATCGGGAATAGCGGGGATGAAGGCGTTATCTGCGTTATTCACAGAGGGTGAAGTAACGTCACCGGCAACAGCGGCGGTCTCGGCTAGACTGTCTGGGCTAGCTGTTTCTACGGGCGTTCCCGTAGCGGGCTCATCATCACTCGCTAAAATATTAACGCCTAGCAATGCGGCGATACGGGCTTCGTATTCGGCTTCTAGCTCCGTGAGTTGTTCCTCGTGGGTGTCTTGATAGCGCTCAATTTTGGCAGCTAGCTGCTGTTCATAGTCAGCTTCTGCCTTAGCCAGGGCTGCATTCAAATCTTGGGCATGGTCGTCTTGAATGCGATTCAAGCGATTGAGGGACTGCTGTAAAGCATTGTCTTGACGGCGAATAATGCGCTTCATTAGAAAGGCGGTGACACCCGAACCAATGCCTAACCCAATTAGTACGCCTATCCCTGCTTGTGTCGCCATCGAAGCGTTTCCTCAATTAATTCAACTGCCGAACCAGGTGGATTATCCCCTATCATGGCAAAATTTGACATCGGTGATGGACATCGGTAGTCAACATCGGTAATGTATTACACCTCGTTACACTATGACGGCAGAATTGGTTAATGTGTTCTGCTTCAAATAATTTGCATTACCGTGTAAGTATCCATAATTTTATGTGGGAGGCCAGTATCGTTGACTGAGGCACTTAAGTTAGACACACCAGGCACTGTAGATGAACTCGAAACCGATCAGATAGACGAAGAGGCCCTGGCATTGGCAACGGCCATTGCCAATGCGGCTGATGATCGCAAGGCCGAAGACATTTCCATTCTTCAGGTGGGCGATGCTTCCTATCTGGCTGATTATTTTGTCATTGCCACCGGGTTTACCAATGTCCAGGTTCGAGCCATTGCCCGCTCCATTGAAACCACTATCGAAGCCGATCACGGCCGTTCGCCCATACGCACAGAGGGCGCTGATGAGGGTAAATGGGTGATCTATGACTACGGCGAGGTGATTGTCCATATTTTTCAGCCTCGGGAACGGGAATATTACGACCTCGAAGCGTTTTGGGGGCATGTCAAACGTATCGAGTTTATCCCTAGCCCCCCGCCCGGAATGGGCCAATAAGCCCGTCAGGATTGTGTCCTATGATAGAGGTATTCATCCGTAACCATTGGCTATGAAACGCTCTACACCGCGCTGTCCTGTTCCTGCGGAGCAGCTGCCGATACGTGAATATGAAGATATGCGAGACTCCTGGTTTTATAGCTGGGGAGCCCGCGATCTACGTGGTTATACGGTACCTGTTTTAGTGGTGTGGGGTCTGAGTTGGGTGGTGTCAGGCCCCATTGCCGCCGCCAGTTTCTCGCCCCATCAGTTCTTGATTAAGTTTTTGGTGAGTGCGGCGCTGGGGGCATTAGTCATTCCTGCGCTATCGTTACTGCAGCTTTATGTTGGCTGGTCCCATGTGGGCAATCGGCTACAGGTAAAGGACCTCCCCTACGAAGAATCGGGTTGGTACGATGGTCAGATATGGACAAAGCCCGATGACGTGTTCAAACGCGATCGCTTAATTGTGGACTATCAGGTCAAACCAATTTTGAATCGGTTGCGAAAAACGTTTGGCATTATGCTCGGCTGCCTGGTAGCCGGGGTCCTGGAATTATCATTATTTTGAGCCGCCTTGAAACTATCCTAGATCTTTGCTGGGACTCTCGTAAGATTTGCCCTACGGGATAGAGGGGCTGCTAGAGCCTATTTGCTTTGAGCCTCTTTGCTTTAGTGCTGAGGCTACTGCCCCATACTCAAATCCTCCCGAAAATTTAATCTTGATAGAGTACTAGTATTGGAAAGTCCATTCTAATTTGCCGGAATTGCAGATCTGGCGATGTTTTTAGCTGTTTCAATCAAAATCTATGCCTAGGCCAAGCCGTATCTCCACTGCCCCATTAGCAGTTCAGCTGCTAAGAGAAGGGATTGTTGAGTCTGTTCACCAGGTCCATGCGGCGGTGGCCGATAGTCGTGGACGCATACTATCAGTGGCAGGTGATGCCGAACATGCAAGCTTTATCCGCTCTGCATTAAAGCCATTTCAAGCCATGACAGTGACTGCCACGGGAGCCTTAGACGCCTTTAACCTGACCGACAAGGATCTGGCCGTCATGTGTGGTTCTCACCAAGGTCTGACCGCCCAAGCCCGCCAGGTATTTGGGATTTTGTGGCGGGCTGATTTGGAACCGGGCTGTCTTCAATGTCCTATACCTGCTGGAAAACAAAGCCCGTTGGAACACAACTGTTCGGGTAAGCATGCGGGCATGTTAGCGGCTTGTAAGCAGCAGGGATGGGAGCTTAGCAGCTATCTACAGCGCAACCATCCTCTCCAAAAGGAAATTCTCAATCGCTTTTCGGGGCTCTTAGAGATGCCGTCCGATGAGTTTATTTGTGCCCACGATGACTGTGGTGCCCCGACTTACTTTATGCAGCTGCGTCAGATGGCGACACTGTATGCCAAGCTAGCGTCAGGTGAAAATCTTGAAATGGAGCGGGTGGTTCGGGCCATGACCCATCATCCGGAGATGGTTTCGGGGCCCCAGGGTTTTGATACGGAGTTAATGCGCCTGACCCAGGGAGAAATTCTGAGCAAATCGGGGGCAGAAGGAATCCAGTGCATCAGTCGAGTGGGTGATGGTTTGGGTTTGGCCCTAAAAGCGGTGGACGGGTCTAGGCGAGCAAAATATGCAGCCGCCCTCCATGCTCTGCGACAGCTGGGATGGATTTCGCCAGATATTGCTGATGCCCTGGCTGAAACCTATCTCAATCTGAGTAATTACAAGCGATTGGACATGGTGGGAGACATTTCCCTGGACTAATCCCACATTCGCGGAAAAAATTGTTGCGCTTTACACAAGGCATGGTTATAGTAGTAAAGCGCTAACGCGGGGTAGAGCAGTCTGGTAGCTCGTCGGGCTCATAACCCGAAGGTCGTTGGTTCAAATCCGGCCCCCGCCACCAGTAAAAAATAAGGCACTGAAGAGATACTTCAGTGCCTTATTTTTTTGGATTGGAATTTTCCTAGCCATCGGATGCATAGGGATTTGAGTCCGTCCGGCAAGAGTCCGTCCAGCAAGAGTTAGAGACTACGTGCTAGCAAAGCTAGAAATGTTACTTTAAGTAAAGTGATCGCTTTGCCGTGCTTTGTTATGACTCTTTTGATTGCTCAGCGTTTTGTTAGTCGCCTAATTTTGCCAGTGCTGTTGGCTGTTGTATTAGTGCTCGGGCCATCGGCCCCAGCGCAGGCATTGGGTGGAGAACAAGTGCCGCTGGGTACACCTGCCCCTGGGTTTACGCTACCGACAAATGTGGGGGATGGGGAGATATCCCTGGCTGATTATTTGGGTCAGTGGGTTGTTCTATATTTTTATCCAAAGGACTTTACCCCCGGCTGTACTCTAGAAGCACAGCGTTTTCAGCGGGATTTGCCGAAGTTTATTGAGCGCAATGCCCAGGTAATTGGGGTGAGTGCCGATGATGTGGATAGCCATGCTGAGTTTTGTGATTCTGAAGGCTTGAGGTTTCCACTGCTGGCGGATGCGGATGGGGCCGTCAGTCGCGCCTATGGGTCTTGGATGAAGCCCATGTCCATGCGCCACACCTATTTAATTGATCCAGACGGAACAATGCAGGAGCGTTTTCTTGGGGTACGTCCGGCTATCCATAGCCAGGAGGTTATCGCCCGCCTGGATGAACTGCAGGCATAGAAATTCTATCGTTTGTTTTGGTAGAGACGTTCCAACGATTTGGTTAAGTAGGCGTTAATAATTCGGTGTTAAAACAAGGCCTTGATGTATTCGCGACGCATGGTTGCGATCGCATCAATCGAAATCCCCTTAGGACACACCGCCTGACATTCCCCATGGTTAGAACAATCCCCAAACCCTTCGACAGACATTTGCTCTGTCATCCTTAGCACTCGCTGTTGGCGTTCAGGGTGCCCCTGGGGCAGCAAAGCCAAATGAGCTACCTTAGACGCCGTAAATAGAGAAGCCGACGCATTGGGGCAAGCGGCGACACAGGCACCGCAGCCGATGCAGGTGGCATAGTCAAAGGCTGTTTGGGCATCGCTGGGGGCAATGGGAATGCTGTTGGCCTCTGGGGCTGAACCGGTTTTAACAGAAACAAATCCTCCAGCAACCAGAATGCGGTCAAAGGCACTGCGATCCACCACCAAATCTTTCACAATTGGAAACGCCTGGGCCCGCCACGGCTCAATCACCACAGTATCGCCGTCTTGAAAATGGCGCATATAGAGCTGGCAGGTGGCCGTACGCTGCTGCGGTCCATGGGCCTGACCATTAATCATCAGATTACAC
>ERZ1740052.680-NODE-680-length-11476-cov-6.959023_pt1 | contig 11476 bp, 8 predicted proteins | sample MGYA00581750_ERZ1740052 | MGnify/ENA primary metagenome ERZ1740052 (study PRJEB43018, sample SAMN04849743) | marine metagenome | isolation source: floating plastic debris | place: Pacific Ocean | collected 2008-08-30 | study: EMG produced TPA metagenomics assembly... | reverse complement strand
GCGAAAGTTTTATTTGATAAAACGTATCACGAATATTTTGTTTGGGAGATGAAAGTAGATAGTTTTAATACATATGTTGATTTTGAGAATAGTACTTTTTGTGAAATTAGTATGGATGAAGATTTAGGAAATGAAATTGTTAAAGTAAAAAACATAAAAGAATTAAGGCAAATTGAGGATGATAAAGACTGGGACGATTGGACTTTTAAAAAAGCTGTTATGAAACCTGAATTTAAAGAAATAGCTTGTGCAAACTTAACTTATCCGTACGGTATTATAATTAATGAACCTTTAAAAAAAGCTTTAGAACAAGCAAATTTAGAAGGTATAGTGATAAAACCTTTCCCAGTAGAATTTGAATATTTATAGATTATAATCACGTCTTTTTTTATCCTTAATTCGTCACTAAAATTTTTTAATCTCTGAATAATTTTGCTTCATTATTAAGACTAAATAAAAATAATGTTTGTAAATGAAGCTCCTCCTTTTAAAGAATTATCGTTAAATAATTATCTATTTAATGATGAATCTTTACAGTTATATGAAGATTATGTTTCAAAGACTTTAGGATATATTCAGAAGTTTTTAGGAACGAGAAAATTCTACAAAGGAGACAACCTCGAAGAAATTCATGAGAATAAATTAAAAGCTCGATTAGTTGATGTTCATAGCTCAAAATCAATTGATAAAGCTTTACAGGAACTTAATGATTTATATATAAATCATGCAATACGTTTTCATAATCCAAATTATGTAGCGCATTTAAATTGCCCAATTACATTACCGTCAATAGTTGCAGAGCTTATAGCAACAACAGTAAATACAGCGGTAGAAACTTGGGATCAAAGTACTTCGGCAACGTTCATAGAACAAGAAGTAATTCGTTGGATTTGTAATGAGTTCCGTTTCGATACAAACTCAGACGGAGTGTTTACAAGTGGAGGAACACAATCGAATTTTATGGCGTTATTAATGGCAAGAGATCATTATGCTTTTGAAAATTATGGAATTAATATTAAGCAAAACGGATGGTCTGAAGAAGTAAATAAATTCAAGATTTTCTGTTCAGAGAAATCACATTTCAGTATTCAAAAAAATGCAGCTTTATTAGGTTTAGGTTACGATGCTGTAATTCCTGTTAAAGTAGATGAAAAAATGCGAATGGATACTGAAGCCTTATATGTAGCTATTGAGAAAACTAAGCAAGAAGGAAATATTCCTATTGCAGTTGTTGCTACATTAGGAACTACAGATTACGGAAGTTTTGATCCATTACAAACTATAGGGAAAATTGCGAAAGAGCAAAACATGTGGTTACATGTAGACGGTGCTTATGGTGGATGCTATGTTTTAACTGAAACACATAAACATCATTTTAAAGGAATGGAAATGGTAGATTCTGTAACTGTCGATTTTCACAAAACGTTATTCCAACCTGTAAGTTGTAGTGCTTTTTTAGTAAAGAAAAAGCAACATTTTCAATATGTATCATATTACGCAGATTATTTAAATCCGCTAGAAAATAAAGACAAAGAGCGTCCGAATTTAATTGAAAAATCAATTCAAACAACCAGAAGATTCGATGCGTTAAAAGTATGGTTAACCTTAAAAACTTTAGGAACAAAAACTATTGCTTCATACTTAGAGGAAGTACACCATTTAGCAAAACAAGTGTACATGAATTTAAAAGAGAATCCGAATTTTGAATTAGCTCATGTTCCAGAATTAAGTACTGTTGTTTTCCGTTATAAAAATTCTGAAGCAGCACACGAACCTACTCACGATGATGTGAATTTATACATTAAAAACAAACTATATACATCAGGAAAAGCTTCTGTAGCAAGTACAAAGTTAAACGGAAATATCTATTTGAAATTTACACTTCTTAATCCTAAAAACACAATAGAAAATCTATTAAATATTGTGAAAATGATTGAAGAAACAGGAAAACAATATCAACCAAAAACCGAATTATTATGAGTAAGCATGTAGCAGATTTTATAGCCGTTGGAGTAGGACCTTTTAATTTAGGTTTAGCTTGTTTAACTGAGCCGATAGAAAATTTAAATGGTGTTTTTTTAGATAGAAAAGAAAAATTCGATTGGCATCCAGGAATGTTATTAGAAGATACCACATTACAAATTCCTTTTATGGCAGATTTGGTAACATTAGCCGATCCTACAAATGAATTTAGTTTTTTAAATTATATCAAGCAGAAAGGAAGGATGTATTCTTTTTACATTCGAGAAAACTTTTTATTATTAAGAAATGAATACAATCAGTATTGTCAGTGGGCTATTAGTAAACTCAATAATGTTCATTTTAATACAGATGTAACTCATATCGATTATGATGAGAAAGAGAAAGTTTATGTAGTTACAGCAAGATGTACAAAAACACAAGAAATAAAAATTTATAAAGCTAAAAAGTTAGTTTTAGGAACAGGAACTCCACCTTACATTCCAGAATGTTGTAAAAAACTAAAAGGAAAAGCTGTTCATTCTTCAGCATATTTAGATCATAAAGAAAGTTTACAAAAACAAAAGAAAATTACGGTTTTAGGAAGTGGGCAAAGTGCTGCTGAAATTTTTCACGATCTATTATTAGAAGCAGATACAATTGGTTATGAATTGAATTGGATTACACGATCTCCAAGATTCTTTCCTTTAGAATATTCTAAGTTGACATTAGAAATGACATCTCCAGAATATGTAGATTATTTTTATGATTTACCTAGTGATAAAAGAGACGATTTAATTAAAAATCAGAAACATTTATACAAAGGAATAAACAGTGATTTAATCGCTGCAATTCACGATACTTTATATACGAAACGAGTAGTTGCTGAAGATAAGTTGAAAGTTTCTTTAAGAACAAACACTGAACTTATTGAAACTAGATTACAAGACAATACAGTTCAATTAGAATTACATCAAGTTGAGCAGAATAAATACTTCCAACACGAAACTGAAGGTTTAGTTTTAGCAACAGGATATTCGTACCAACTACCAGAGTTTGTGAATGGAATTTCAGATCGAATTCAATGGGATACAAAAGAGCGTTTTGATGTAGCACGTAATTATAGTGTAGATAAAAATGGTAACGAAATTTTTGTGCAAAATGCAGAATTACATACTCATGGTTTTGTGACTCCAGATTTAGGAATGGCAGCTTACAGAAACTCATACATCATTAAAGAAATGACAGGAATAGAACATTATCCTGTAGAGAATAAAATTGCTTTTCAACAGTTTGGTGTGAGTCAAGAAGAAGAAATTCTAATGAATGTAATTAATTCGTAAATATGTTAATCGTCGTGTCAGTGAAAATATAATGAGATAATTTATGAGAATCAGTTAAATAAATTGTTTCATTCACTGGCAATGATGAAATTCTAAGAAACATGAAATTAAAAAACTTTTTGATTTTAATGACTTTTGTCGCTGTTGTTAGCGATTATTTATTACATCCATTTTATCCACAATTTTTTGAGTTGCGTTTTGGTGTAAAAAACCCCGAATTGGTTGGTTATTATTTTGCTGCTATTTGTTTTATGGTAATGATTGCTTTTCCTTTTTGGGCCTATGTATCAAAGAAAGTTTCAGAGTTAAATATATTGGTTTATACACAATTTATAGCTGGAGTTTTAGCTTTATATTGCTTTTATACCAGTTCATATATCAATTTTTGGATAGTTTCTTTAATTATGATTTTATTCAAAGGAAGCTACCTTTTAGTGTATCCTTATATTTTAAAAATAATTACAAAAGAAGAGCACACTAAAGTCATTGGTTTATTGTCAGTTGTTGTTCATTTAGGTGGAATTTTAGGCGCAGTAATTGGAGGGTTAACAGTTGACTTAATAGATCCTAGAAATATCTTTTTGATTATGGCAGCTGGCGATTTTGTTCAAATGGGAATGAGCGGATATTTATTAAAGAGTGATAAATACGCTACGGGATTAATCATTTCAGAAGAAGTTAAAACGGAAAAGAAATTAGTTCCTAAAGGTTTTATTCTGAAGTTAGGATTAATAACACTGATTTTATATTTCAGTGATTTCTTAATCAGACCGTTTTTTTCACTGTATTGGGAGAGCTTTTCAGCATATAAAACCAAGTTTATATCAGGAACAGTGTATGCAATTCCTGGCTTTGTTGCTTTAATCACGCTTTGGATTAACAACAAAAGAAAAACTCAAAATGGTTATAAGGGAATTGTAAATGCATTAGCTATCGCTTTAATCGGACTTTTTCTTCAGGGAATTCCTTCTGATGCTTTTGTAGTTGTTGGGAGAATAATTTACGGATGGGCAATTTTCCAAGGAGTTGTAAAATTCGATATTCTTTTATTCGAATTAAGTACGCCAGATTCTTATGCATTAGATTATAGTAAGATTCATTTTTTTCAAAATTTAGGAGTACTAATAGCTTCATTAAGTGTAGGTGTTGTTGTAGATAAGTTTAGTTTACAAATTCCATTTACTATTGCCTTAGCTGGATTTGTGATTACACTCGTTTTATACTTCTTCGTATTTAAATCTGTAAGAATAACTCATAAAGAACTCGCTAAAACTTAAGTTATGAGTAAGAAAAAAATAATTTTTAAAAAGACATATAATTCAATCGGTCAAATTAACATAAGACCTTTTGATGTAAAAATTGACAGTGAGTTTTTACATTCTTGGGTAACAAAAGAGTATGCCTTTTTTTGGGGAATGCAAGATGCTACTTTAAAGGATGTAAAAAGGGAATATAAAAAATTGACAAAACCAGAACATTATGATGTTTTTGTAGGAGAATATAATAACGAACCTGCTTTTGTATTAGAACGATACGATCCTAAACAAGATATAGTTGGAGAATTTTACAACGCTAAACATAACGATTGTGGAATACACATTATAGTAGCTCCGCCAACGAAAAGTAAAATACCAAATTTTACTTGGTTTATGTTTAGAGCAATCATGGATTTTATCTTTTCTAATAGCTCTATATATCGAATATTAGTTGAACCAGATATTCGAAATAAAAAAATGTTTGCGCTCTGTGAACGTATAGGTTTCCAACTTGGAGATATTATTGAGTTACCATACAAAACAGCTCAATTAGCGTTTTTAACGAAGCAGAACTATCAGCAAAAAATTAAAACACTTTTACCTTCAAAAAGAAGTAGTATGAATACTATAGATAATGTGGCTTCACCACAACAATCAACTCAACATAAACAACCAATGGTTTGGCAACAAGCCAATCGATTATTAATAAAAAAAGCCTTATGTGAATTTTCACACGAATTACTAATTCAGCCAGAAATCATTTCTAATTTAAATAAGGGATTTAATCATTATAAGGTTTATTCAGATCAGAAAGAGATTAGATATGAATTCTATGGAAAACCTATGGCAATGAATCATCTTTTGATTGATGAGTTTTCAATTAAAAAGTTTGAGAATGATAAAGAAGTAGCTTTAGATGCTATATTTTTCATTAAAGAATTTAGAAAAGCTTTAGGTATTGCAAACGAAAAAATGCCTGTATACTTAGAGGAAATTATTAGTACTTTATACGGAAGTGCTTATAAAATAACAAAAGGTAACCCCACAGCAAAAGAATTAGCAACTGCAGATTTTCAAACTATAGAACAATCTATGACTGAAGGCCATCCTGGTTTTGTTGCAAATAATGGAAGGATAGGTTTCGATAGTACAGATTATCGTTCGTATGCGCCAGAAGCAGGAAACTCTTTTTCATTATTATGGTTAGCTGGTCATAAAAGTAAAGCTGTTTATTCTGCGTTAGAAAGTTTGCCATACGAAAAATTGATGCAGCAAGAATTAGATGCTACAACTATTGTTAAATTTAATAATACAATTTTAGAAAAAGGACATCGACCAGAAGATTATCTATTCATTCCGATTCATCCTTGGCAATGGTTTAATAAGTTAGCAAATATATTCGCCCCAGAAGTAGCTAAAGGAGATTTAATTTGTTTAGGATATAGTCCAGATCAATATTTAGCACAGCAATCAATTCGTACATTATTTAATACAACAAATCCCCAAAAATTCTATACCAAATCTGCCTTGTCAATCTTAAATATGGGCTTTATGAGAGGTTTACCATTATATTACCTAGGAACAGCTCCTAAGATGGCAGTTTGGTTAGAAAATTTATTATATAACGATACTTATATAAAACAAAATGGATTCAGAATGTTAAGTGAAATTGGATCCGTAAGTTATGTAAATCCTTATTTTGAAGAATTTGGACCACATAACGATTACAATAAGATGTTGGCTTCATTGTGGAGAGAAAGTCCGTATTCCGTAGTTAAGAGAAGTCAAAAGCCAATAACTATGGCGGCTTTACTCCACATTGATCATCATGGAAATGCTTTATTACCAGAAATTATAAAAGATTCTGGGATTTCAATCGACGATTGGATTAGAAAATATTTAAAAGCTTACTTGAGTCCGATGTTACATTGTTTCTATTATTATGATTTAGTGTTTATGCCTCATGGAGAAAATATCATTTTAGTTTTAGAAAATAATATTCCAGTGTATGCTTTACTAAAAGACATCACAGAAGAGGCTTGTATCTTAAGTGAAGATGTAGAGTTACCAGAGCACTTAAAACGTATGTATGCTCCAGTACCAGAAGATGTAAAATTACTTTCAATTTTCACAGATATGTTTGACGGCTTCTTTAGATTTTTAGCTCCGATTTTATTTGAACATGCACAATATTCAGAAGAACGTTTCTGGGAGTTAGTTGCAGAAAATGTAACAGAATATCAAGTACACTTCCCAGAATTAGAAGAGAAGTTTAAAAAGTACGACATGTTTGCTGATGATTTTAAACTATCATGTTTAAACAGATTACAATTAAATAATCATAAACAAATGATTGATTTAGATGATCCTGTAGCGTTACTTCAATTTGCAGGCGATTTAGAAAATCCAATAGCACAATTTAAAACACAAACTGTATAGAAATGATTTCAACTACTACAGTAATTTTTTCGAAAGACATTCCTGATGTAGGAAAAATGAGCATTCGTCCTATCAATTTGGAAGAGGATATCAATTTTCTTCATCATTGGGTAACTCAACCTTATGCAAAGTATTGGGGAATGTTAGGTCAAACTATTGAAGAAGTAAAACAAGCTTATCAAGAAATAGAAGATAATGCTAATCATCATACTTTCATCGGTTTGTTGAATAATGTTCCTGTCTTTTTGATGGAACGATACAAAGCTCAAGAAGATGAAATAGCAGCACATTATAATGCTTTACCAAATGATTATGGTATGCACATTCTCGTGGCTCCAGTAGAAAAAAGAATTCCACAATTTACATGGCATGTGTTCTCTACGGTTATGGAATATTTTTTCAGCTTGCCTTTTGTAAAAAGAGTTGTAGTTGAACCAGATAAGAATAATGAGAAAATTCATGTATTAAATAAAAAAGCAGGCTTCATTTACGATAAAGATATTGAGTTATCTCATAAAATTGCTTCTCTTGCTTTTTGCACTAAAGAATCATTTCAAGAAGCCATAAATAAGATATAAAATGTCACAATATATAGCACATTTACAGCCTCATATTTGGAAGATTGTAAATCGTAACTTAATTAAAAAAGCAATCAGTGAATTTGCCCATGAACTTATTATAAAGCCAAGTTTTATAAAAGAAAAAGGTGAGTGTTCGGTTTATGAAATCAAAACTGATTGTGAGAGATTCAAGTATCAATTTGAAGCTAAAAAGAACTTTTTAGATCATTGGAGTATTTATAAAAATAGTATCATAAAAAATGATGCAAAAGGAAATAATTTAGATTTAGATGCAATTCATTTTATCACAGAGTTTAAATCCACTTTAGGAATTCCAGATAAGTTCTTAGCTACCTATTTAGAAGAAATAACAAGTACACTTTTTGGTGCAGCCTACAAACTATCAAACGAGAAATATTCAGCTACAGAACTTGCAACTCAAAATTTTCAAGAAATAGAACATGCAATGACTGAAGGTCATCCTTGTTTTGTGGCAAATAATGGAAGGATAGGTTTTAATACTAACGATTATTATTTGTATGCTCCAGAAGCAAATACACCATTTAAAATTTTATGGTTAGCTGTTCATAAAAACTATGCAACTTACACTGCTGTAAAAGGTTTTGAATATGAAAGGTTATTAAACAATGAACTAGGAAAGGAAAAAGTATATGAGTTCAACCAAATATTAAAAGAGTCAAATGTAAATACTGAAGACTATCTTTTAATGCCTGTTCACCCTTGGCAATGGACTAACAAAATCATTCATGTTTTTGCAGCTGATATCGCCAAGAAAAACATTGTCTTAGTTGGAGAAAGTGATGATTTTTATTCAGCACAGCAATCCATCAGAACATTATTTAATAGAACTAATCCAGAAAAGTTGTATACAAAAGGAGCTTTGTCGATTTTAAATATGGGCTTTATGCGTGGCTTATCGCCTTATTATATGCAAAGTACGCCACCAATAACAACTTGGATAACCGATTTACTTGCTGAAGATGAATATTTAACTAATAATGGATTTACAATGCTTGGTGAAGTGGCTACTATTGGTTATCAGAATCATTATTACGAAGTTTTAGGAAAAACAAATCCGCATAATAAAATGCTATCTGCATTGTGGAGAGAAAGTCCGTTTACCAAAATTAGTTCTAATCAAAGAGTGTTAACAATGGCTGCGCTATTGCACATAGATGCAGAAGATAATTCTCTTTTAGCAGGATTAATTGATAAATCTCCGTACGGAACTACTACTTGGATTCAGCGTTATTTAAAAGCATATTTAGCTCCATTGCTGCATTGTTTTTACAAATATGAGTTTGTGTTTATGCCTCATGGAGAAAACTTAATATTAGTTTTAGAAGAAGATACTCCAGTTTATGTTTTAATGAAAGACATCACAGAAGAGGTGATTGTTTTCAATAAAGAAATGAATTTACCAGAGCATGTTGATAGATTGTACACAGAGACTTCAGATAAAATGAAAGTTTTATCAATTTTCACAGATGTATTTGATTGTTTTTTCAGATTCTTAGGAGCACAATTAGAACTTCATGTCAACTTTTCAGAATACAACTTCTGGCAATTAGTAGCAGATTGTATCTATGAATATCAAGAACAACATCCAGAGTTTATGGATAAATATGACCGTTATGATTTATTTGTTGATGAGTTTGATCGTTGCTGTTTAAATAGACTTCAATTAGGAAATACAAAACAGATGTTGAATTTAGCTGATCCTATTGAAAGTTTAAAACTCGTAGGGACTCTTGAAAATCCATTGGCAAAATTCAGAAAAGAAATGAAATCAAAACCATCTTTAGAAACGATATAGTATGACTTTTGAAGCAATTACTAAGTTGATTAAAGATAGAAGATCAACATATGCATACGATTTTTCTGAGGAACAATTATCTAAAGAAACTATTGAGAATATAGTGTCAAATGGATTATGGGCACCAACTCATAAACTAACTCAACCATGGAGATTTGTGGTTTTAGAAGGAAACCACAAATTAGAATTAGGTGAGTTTATGGCAAAATATTACCGAGAATTATATACAGAAGAAGAATTTTCTACAGAACGTTTTGAATCTACAAAGCAATATGCAAAAAATGCTACGCTGTTAGGTGTAATTTTTCAGCCTAGCAAAAGAGCACAGCTTCCAGAATGGGAAGAGATTGCTGCAATTTCCTGTGCTATTCAAAACATGTGGTTAAGTTGTACTGCAGCTAATATTGGCTGTTATTGGGATACTTCATCTGCAACTATGGAATACGGAAAAAGAATTCCTTTAGAAGATGAAGAACAATTTTTAGGAATTTTATTCATGGGAAAATTGAAAGAAAATATTGCAATAGGCAATAGAAGAAGAAAAACATTATCTAAAAAATTGACTTGGCTAAACAACTAAAATTATGAAACAAACAACTAAAAGAATATTAGAGTTAGATTTAACTAAAGGAGTAGGAGTTTTTTTTATTCCCATGGCGCATACATTATTAATTTACGGAACTCCCGAAACTCAGGAGAGTAATTGGTTAGGATTAGTAGTTCATTTCTTCGGAAAATGGGCAGGAATTTTTATTATAGCCATGGGATTTTCCTATGCATTATCAAAAAAGAATACAATTAAAAGTTCTATTAAGCGAGGTATATTATTACTAGGTGCAGGTTATTTTATGAATTTTTTAAAATTTATTGTTCCGCTATTTTTAGGTTTAATTCCAGATAGTTTTATTAAAGCTTATGGATGGACACAACCACCAACTTTTGATAATATGGTTTACATGGTGTTAACTGGTGATATTTTACAATTCGCTGGTACGTGTTTATTGTTTATGGGCATAATAAATAAACTTGTTGAGAAATTTTCAAAATGGGTGCCAATTATCGCAGCATTATTAATTTTAGTTTCATTAGAATTTATAAGAGGATTCAGATTAGGTATACCTGGAGTTGATTATATTTTCGATTTACTTTGGGGCGATCAATGGAATGTATATTTCCCAGTTTTCCCTTGGTTTGGATTTACATTAGTTGGAATGTTCTTTGGATATTGGTATAAAGAAGCCGATAAAAATAGATCTTTTATTTTCAAAAAGATGTTAGTTGCTGGAATTCCTGCTGTCATTGTAGGTGGTATACTTTGTTATTTGAATTATGATTTTCATATGAGAGATTACTTCCATTTAGGAATTGGAGGATATATCTATTTAATAGGTTTTAACTTAATGTCTTTCTCTTTAGCTTATTTCTTAGTAAAACAATTTAATGGAAGCAAAGTATTAGATTTCTTTTATTACTGTAGTAAAAAAATTACATCGATATATATTATCCAATGGGTAGTGATATGTTGGGGAATGGGAATTTTTGGTTATCATAATCAAGAAAATAGTACTGTAATTCCTTTAATGATCTTATTCACTGTACTTACACTTTTTATTCAAGTTATAGTTGATAAACTTTTAGCTAAAAGGAAAAGTAAGAATGTTTTAGCAGTATCTAAATCTTAAATTTTAAAGGAATGACTGCCAATTATAAACATTTTAAAGTCGATTACTATCCTGAACATGAATTATTAATTTGGAAAATTAATAGCAAAGGAATTCCTAATTTTTCTTTAGAAGGATTAAAAGAATTTGAAACTTTTGCAGATGATTTACAAATGGTTTTTGCAGATAAATCTTATCCTTTAAAGTATATAGCTTCAGCATCTTTACATGATGAAGTTTATAATATGGGAGGTGATTTACCTTTTTTCTATGAGAATATTATCTCAAAAAATAGAGCTGTACTTACAGAATATGCTCATTCTTGTGTAACAGCTATTTATAATATTTACAATAGTTTTAATTTACCTGCAATAAGTGTAGCTCTAGTAGAAGGAAATGCTTATGGAGGTGGCTTTGAATG
>ERZ1740052.678-NODE-678-length-11490-cov-10.878268_pt1 | contig 11490 bp, 11 predicted proteins | sample MGYA00581750_ERZ1740052 | MGnify/ENA primary metagenome ERZ1740052 (study PRJEB43018, sample SAMN04849743) | marine metagenome | isolation source: floating plastic debris | place: Pacific Ocean | collected 2008-08-30 | study: EMG produced TPA metagenomics... | reverse complement strand
CTCGTACTGGCTCCCAGGTTCAACCTGGGAGCAAGGGTTTAAAGGCTCTGCCTTTGCTATTCGCGGTTTCCGGTATTTTGAGCTAAAGTTAAGCTTTAAGTTGCTCTATCCGCACTAACCCACCGCGTTTTGCCTCCCCTAAAAGAAAAATATACTAGTTTCTTCTACCGCATAAATCCCCTACAGCAAAAACAACATTCTTTCTGCTTTAAATTCTTTCTCAGCTTCAGATATAACTTCAATCTCTTCAATTTATTCTGGCTCTTCTTCCATTAAGTCAAGTAAATGGCTTACCATTTCATCATCATCATCGAAGTCTTCTTCTTGATTAATCATTCCATTATTTCCAGGATATATAAAGCCGTTTTCTCCCACAGAAAATTGATTCAAGTTGTGCTGTAATTGTGCAACTTGTGCCGATAGCTTTACAATCGTCTCCTGCATATCTTGGATTTGCCTTTTTTCTTCCCTATTGTCAAAATCTCTCTTCAACTCATCAAGGGAGCGCTGTAGCATCAAAGTATTTTCTCTCCAAATGCTGTTTTCAGCTTCTAACTGTTTTAACCTGGAAATCAAAGGTTCTATGTCGCTATTAAAGTCAAAAGTATTCATATAAATATTACTGTAATCCCGGTGCCCGATAATACGATGAAATTTAGGAGTAATAGTTAGACAATTTTATATTTCAATTGCCTGTTGCTGACACCTACAGTAACAAAGATGATAGCGGTAAGCTTGGCTAGAATGTTATTTTTATGACTTTTCGATGTTTTTAATTATCAAAAACGATTTTATACCTGATGATGAGAAAATTAAAAATACAGTTGAGGAATACAATTTTTATTCTACACTGCCACTTCTATAAAAGTTTTGCCTGACCTATTTTTTACATCCGATATGCGAACTATTGCTCAGATAAATGACAAAATAAACCGTAAAAAGGCGGTGGTTTTAACTGTTGAAGAATTAAAAGCAAAAGTCGCTGAGGTGGGCGTTACTAAAGCTGCAAAACAAGTCGATGTAGTTACCACTGGCACTTTTGAGCAAATGGAATCTAGCGGTGCCATTATTAACCTCGGACATACCGATCCGCCGATTAAAATTCGCCGCTGCTGGCTGGATGGTGTACTGGCTTATTCCGGTTTTGGGGCAGTGGATTTATATTTAGGTGCTAGCAGCACTGCCGAACCCCTAGAAGGAGAAATTGGCAGCAGTGGGGAAACTGCTTCAAAGATATTGAAAGGTGGCGGTAATGTTATAGAGGATTTAATCGCAGGTAAACCCGTACAGGTAAGAGCGCAAGGACAAGTAACTGATTGTTACCCTAGAAGCTCTTTTGAAACTACTATTACTCGCGATACTATAAATCAGTTTTATTTATTTAATCCGCGTAATTTATATCAAAATTTTATAGTCGGTGTAAACGGTGGAGAGAGTCCACTTTATACCTATCTTGGAGTGCTGCAACCGCGTTTAGGAAATGCAGTTTATTCTAATCCAGGTGCTATTTCACCTTTACTCAATGACCCATATTTAAAGCTTGTGGGTATAGGAACGCGGATTTTTTTAGGTGGTGGAATTGGTTATGTTACTTGGGAAGGCACGCAACACAATCCGATGCAAAAACGTTTACCCAATGATACGCCAGTTGGTCCTGCTGCGACTTTGGCCTTAATCGGCGATGCCAAGCAAATGGATGCGCGTTGGGTAAGAGGTTGTTATTTTAAAAATTATGGCCCTTCGATAATGCTGGGGGTAGGAGTACCGCTACCAGTATTAAATGAAGAAGTAGTTTCTCATTGTGCAATACAGGATAAAGATATAGTCGCGCCGATAGTAGACTTTTCCATTCCCCGACGGGTGCGCCCTACCTTTGGATTGGTTAGCTATACCCAACTCAAATCCGGACGCATCACCGTTGACGGCAAAACAGTAAGAGTAGCCCCACTAGCGAGTATATTTCTCTCCCGACAGGTCGCCATTGAATTAAAGCAATGGATTGAGCTAGGTAAATTTACCCTTACTGAACCAGTCGCTCCAATTTCAATGGATAGGTCATTTCTTCCTCAAGACCGTTGGAAGGAGTTTTGAAAACTCTTAGTTGATAGTTGTTAATTGTTAGTTGTTAGTTGCTAATTGTTAGTTGCTTACTTTTACAACTATCAACTATCAACTATCAACTATCAACTAACAACCATCTCTACTCTTCGGGCGGTTTCTGACGCTTCACGGGCTTGGGAGTAGGTCGATTCGCCGGTTTTGGCGAATTTTGACCTGCTTTCTTAACAGGACGTGGAGTATCGCCGCTATATCGTTTGTTATAGGGCCTACCACCTCCGGCTCCACCTCTACGAGGTGGTCTTCCTCCTCCTTTTTTGAAGGGAGGTCGGCGTTTCTTGGGTAAGTCGGCGATAAATTCGGCTTTCTCTATTATCAAGAGGTCTGCTTGTCGCTGGACTTGGAAGTCCCAAAACTTGCCGACAGCCTTGGTTTCTAACTTACCCGTCAGTTTCAACTTGAAATATTTGGGTTTGTCGTCATTTTTGCGAGGTGCTTGCTTGATTTTAACCACCAAGTTACCAGCCTCAAAGGATTGATAAACCACTTCACCACGAACGGAAAAACCACCATCTGGAATTTCTGATGAAGGTGTTAGTTCAACTGCTGGCTGTAACGCCGATTCTTCAGCTTCGGTCGATTGCACTTCAGTCTCAGCGGTTGTTGATGCTGGGGATTCCTCTGTAGTATGGCGGTTTACAGCCAACTTTTCTGGTTCCCAAACTCCGACAATTTGGAGATGAAGATTGTCGTTTTCTTGTCGAGTACGCGGATAAACCACCCACAAGTGGTCTTTTTCTAGATCCAGGTGGTTTTTTACCAAACTCATAATCCGACCTAAAAGGACGGCATCGAGTTCTACATTGTCTGGAGTAACTAACGCACCTTGAGTAAATTGTTCGCTTGTCGGAACGTAACGTCCGCGAACCAAGCCGATTGCTCGGTATTGCATTGGTTCCGAAGGCGGAGGAATTGGTTGTTGCCTTGCGGATTCGTTAGTTTGAGCGGATTCACTCTTGGTTGAGTCAGATTTGTCAACAGTTTGACTACGGTCTTTACTATCAGCTAAGACAGATTCTGAGCTGTTATCTTGCGCTTCCATGGAAGAAGCTGATAAATTGGAGGACTCGGACGATTCAGAAGACGGCATCAGGTCGGAATTCATAAAAACTCCTTGCGGCGGAGACACATCCCATATGGGACTTTACAAAAGAAACTCATAAAAGTTTTTGTAATGGTGCTTGCTGGGTATATTTCCGACAAAGACAACCGAAAACAGTTAAACTCTATGAGATATTAGTGCTGCGAAATTTCGCATTTAAACACTATTAGGTGTAATTTAGCGCCTTTACACTAGGAACAAAAGCATACCATAGCTACAATTTCAGACTATTCCTCCTAAAGTCGTCATTTGAGATACGGCAAAAAAGCGCGAGTATTTGTTATAAAGTTCACAAGTAACACACGGTATTCCGTAAAGTTTTAAGAATTTTTTGTTTTTCAATTTCTCGATGCACGATTATTTTATTCTAAGTAAAGGACGGTGAAGGTGTCTCAAGGTCGTAATCGCTGGTTTGTGAAAGTCGTACTGATATTTGCTGTTATTGCCTTAGTGGTTGGTTCAATGGTTCCTATCATAGCGGCTTTCAATGATTCACAACAATCGGGTAATACTCAGGCAGGCACGGGCAATTCTGCTTCAGATCAAAAAGCAAAGTTAGAACTTACTGCAAAGGGTTACGAACAAGTTTTAGAGCGAGAACCAGAAAACAGAACCGCACTTGAAGGTTTGTTAGAAGCTCGTCTACTGTTATTTAGATTAGGACAAGGTGACATCAAAGCCATAATTACACCTTTAGAAAAGTTATCAAAGCTTAACCCGGAAGAAACAAGATACGCCGTTTTATTAGCCCAAGCAAAGCAGCAGGCAGGTGACAAGGAAGGAGCCGCTCAAGCTTATCGTACTGTTTTAGAAACAAAACCTGGAGACTTGCCCGCTTTACAGGGTATGGTAGCCCTTCTCTTAGAGCAAAAACGTCCCGAAGCCGCCATTGGTTTATTAGAAGAAAGTCTAGGTAAAGCCGAAAAAGCAAATAAAATTGAACCCAACAGCGTTGATACTACAGCCGTTCAAGTTTTATTAGGTAGCGTTTATGCCAAAGAGAAGCGATACGCTCAAGCCTTATCGACTTATGACAAAGTAATCAAAAATGACCCCAAAGATTTTCGCCCCTTTTTAGCAAAAGCCATGGTTTTAAAAGATCAAGGAAAAACCGAAGAAGCACAACCCTTATTTGAAAAAGCCAATTCTTTAGCTCCAGCCCGCTACAAAGACGAAATCAACAAACAAAGAGCCGCAGCCACTCCTACTCCCACTCCTGAAGTTTCCCCCTCTCCTGAAGAGTGATGGAGGATGGGGAGTTAGGAGTTAGGAGTTAGGAGTTAAGAGTTAAGAGTTAAGAGTTAAGAGTTAAGAGTTAAGAGTTAGGAGTTAAGAGTTAAGAGTTAGGAGTTAAGAGTTAAGAGTTAAGAATTTATCTGACTTTTCACGTTATGTGGAAAAATCAACGGAAACCTAACCCCCCAGCCCCCTTCCCTGAGAGGGAAGGTGGAGAAATTAAAGCCTCTCTCCTTGCAGCTTTAGTGGTTTGGAGAGAGGTTTTCCATAAGCCGTGAAAAGTAAGAGGAATTTATCTATCACAACTAATAACCTTTAACCTCTAACCTCTAACTTATTCCCAATCCCCAATGCCCAATTCCCTATGCCCTAATTACCTTGAATTGCTGTGAAAATGCCGAATATGAGAAATAGGCATCCACCAGAGAAGGTAAGTTGACGTTCGGTGATTTGTCCGGCTAATATTCTTCCGGAAGTAACGGCTATTACGGCGCAAATGGCGTGTCCTAATATTGCTCCAATGGTTACTCCTATTGGGTTGTTTTCGGCTGCTAAAGCAATGGTGGCAATTTGAGTTCTATCTCCCCATTCGGCTACGAAAATTAGTACAAAGGCTTCTAGTAAAATTGCCCAAGTATTTTGTTTGTCTACGATTTTATTTTCTGCTTTTTCTACTACTTCTTTCGCTTCTCCTACTACAACAACATCACAAGTTTGACTTGGCATTTGAGTGGAGTCGTAAATTAATTTAAAACCAAAAATTATAAATAAAGCTATTTCTGCGTAATGAATATAAATTTGTGGTAGTAAGGAAACTGTTTGCCCTACTCCTACCGATAGCATTGTCATTGCTGCTAAAGCTGAAATTGCACCAGCAAAGACTAATCTTCGAGAATGCTGCATTGCCAAAATCATGGCAATAAAAAAGGTTTTGTCGCCAATTTCGGAAACTGTTATTAATGAAAACCCGGAAATAAAAGCTGTTAGCACTTATGTATATAATCGGTTCAGAGGTTCGGACATTACATTAATTTATTATAAAACTTTCTTGGAATAATAAACCTGATAAAAATAACTAGGTTTAGAAGTATCTCAATTGATAAACATTCATCCATATCATTAATCATTCAAATTAAGACCTACGCAAGCCCTCCAAATTAGCGGGGGGTTGGGTGGATATAGAATCTCTGGAACGCTATATTTTTCCTTATCGCTGCCTAAGTCCTACGAATAATACTTTTTGTACTAAATTTATCCTTAAATAACTTCAAATTATTAGAAAATTCACATAACTGTGTTATTTAAATTAGGAATATTTATTAGTATTACTTTTTACCGCTATTCCCTATTCCCTCAGAACCTTAATAATTAATCTTTATTCACGCTTTTATCTTCAATGTTTTCTTCCACAATCGACTGTTGCTTTTCAATAGTCGTAGTTTCTTCTGATGTATTAATTTCCACACTGTCGGCGACGATAACGCATTCAGCTTGTGTTTTGGCCTTGGTATTCCATTGATCTAAAACATCTTTAACTACTATTTCCTGCACCCAAATCTTTGCTACTACGGTTAGAGGCAGGGCTAAAAATAATCCTAAAAAGCCGAAAAATGTGACGAAGAATAGCTGGGATATTAATGTTATCGCTGGTAGTAAAGAAACCTGCTGCGCCATTACTATCGGCGTTATAAAGTTACTTTCAGCTTGCTGGATGAAAAAGTACAGAATCAATACACCAAGAGGTTTCCAAGGAGAATCTAATAGGGCGATCGCCATTGCTGGGAAGACGCTTAAGGTGGGGCCTAAGTTGGGAATCAAGTTCAAAAATCCTGCTAAGACTCCCAAAGCTAAGGCAGAACGTACTTGTAATATTGATAACCCCACTACACTTAAAAGTCCTACCAAAAACATGGCAATAGAAGCACCTGTGATCCAGCCTTCTAAAGATATCTCGCATTGATCTAGAATTCCCTCTACTCTTCTGCGATAAAACGAGGGAAAAAGGCGCACAAATAATTTACGGTAAGATAAAGGATCTGCTATGAACATCCCCGTTAAAACCAGCATAAGTAAAATCTTCAGAATTACTTCTAAAGAACCAGAAACCAAAGCAAAAGTACTTTCTAAACCGCTATTAATAAATGGCTGTGCTTGTGTTATCAGGCTATCTATATCTGGTATGTAGGGAATTATTTGATTGGGAAGCTGTTTTCTCAATTCTAAAAGCCTAGTATTAATCTGTCCTAAAGCTTTGGGTATTTGAAAACTTAATTCCTGAAACTGGACTATAAAAGATGGCACAATTAGCCAGAAAAAACCAATTACCCCGATCAGAAAAATAATTACAGCTAGAAATTTTGCAAAGCCGCCTTTTATTCCTAAGCGTTGTAACCTTCGAGACAGTCGATTTAAGGTAGTAGCTAAAACAACTGCGGCAAATATAAGTAAAATAACTTCTTTTATTTGCCACAGAATGTACAAAGAAATCGTTAAGGCAATTAAACCAATCCATTGACCCAAATTCACGCTTAAACTCCTGAGCTTAGGCAAGCTATTATGAATGCGATAATGTTGCTAGGTTAGCTGATATTAGCTACTCCCGCCTAAGTAATTTTAATTAATTTTTTGTTTCCTAGATATTTGCCATATCAAAATAGTTGCCATAATTACATTTGGTAACAATATAATAATCAAAGCGCTGGTTGCTGTTTCCGGAATCGGCAAACCTGGAGCTAAATATTTAATAAAAAGTGAAATAGCTCCAGAAAGAAATAATACTTTGAGAATAAATATAAATTGATTTTTCATCTTATGTACGGCTATACACCTATATAGAGGTAGGGTAGTTACTAATAACTCTTTTTGGCAATTTCCTACAATAAATTATGTAACTTTAAGACTGACTTGTATTTTAGATCGGTAATTAGCAAATTTTAATTTTTCCTTTGCAATACTTAAATATCTGTTAAAAATACGACGTTAAAATGATTCGTTTGCATTATATGCGAACAAATCTACAGTAGAGAAATTATTTATTTAAGGGAATTTGGAGCGCGAATGTATCTTCGTGCTGCGCTACGTATCTCAAAAAAATAAATATTTTTTACTTTTCCCCGTTCCTATTCTTTAGGGCTGAGTAAAAATATTTGCTGTCATATTTTTCAATCACAAGTAAGGAAATAAAATGCCAGTTGATACTAAAAATAAAAGTCCAATTAAACCGCCAAAAATGCAGCAATTTGGCGGCAGCTTCGTGATATTGCTGACTTTACTATTATTGCTTAATTTTATTGTTCCTAGTTTTTTTGCTCCCCAAACTCCTCAAGCACCCTATAGCGAGTTTATTGCTCAAGTGCAGGCTGGTAATGTAGAGCAGGCTGTTATAGGTAGCGAGCGCATTCAATATGTACTCAAGCCCAGCGATGGTGAAGAACAGGTATTAACAACTACCCCCGTAGCGTTAGATTTGGATTTACCTAGGATTCTCCGAGAAAATAATGTAGAGTTTGCTGCACCACTTCCAGATCGTAATGGTTGGATTGGTACTCTTCTAAGTTGGGTGATTCCACCTTTAATTTTCTTCGGTTTTTGGATGTTTTTAATTCGTCGTCAGGGTGGTACTGCCCTAACTGTTGGTAAAAGTAAGGCAAGAATTTACTCTGAAGGTACTACTGGAGTGCAGTTTAGCGATGTTGCTGGTGTTGATGAAGCGAAAACGGAGTTAGAAGAGATTGTTGATTTTCTCAAAAATGCCGATAAATATACTCGTTTAGGCGCAAAAATACCTAAAGGAGCTTTGTTGGTGGGGCCTCCCGGAACGGGTAAAACGCTGTTAGCTAAAGCGATTGCCGGGGAAGCTGGCGTACCATTTTTTAGTATTTCCGGTTCGGAATTTATCGAGCTATTTGTAGGTGTCGGTGCGGCGCGAGTTAGGGATTTATTTGAACAAGCTAAAAAGCAATCTCCATGTATCGTTTTTATCGATGAATTGGATGCTCTAGGTAAATCTCGCGGTGGTGTCAATGGAATGATGGGTGGTAACGACGAACGGGAACAAACCCTAAATCAGCTACTTACGGAAATGGATGGTTTTGATGCCAATACTGGTGTAATAATTATTGCAGCAACAAACCGTCCGGAAGTACTCGATACTGCATTACGTCGCCCCGGACGCTTTGACCGTCAGATAGTGGTAGATAGACCTGATAAAATTGGTCGAGAAGCAATTTTGAAAGTTCATGCTCGTAACGTTAAATTGACTGAAGATGTTGATTTAGCGATTGTGGCGGCTCGCACTCCCGGTTTTGCAGGAGCAGATTTAGCGAATTTGGTTAATGAAGCGGCATTATTAGCAGCGCGTCAAAATCGAGATGGTGTAATATTAGCCGATTTTAACGAAGCTATTGAAAGGTTGGTAGCCGGTTTAGAAAAACGTTCTCGGGTACTCAACGAAACCGAGAAAAAGACAGTTGCTTATCATGAAGTAGGGCACGCAATAATTGGTAATTTGATGCCGGGAGCCGGTAAAGTTGAAAAAATATCAGTAGTTCCTCGCGGTGTCGGAGCATTAGGTTATACGATTCAAATGCCGGAAGAAGACCGCTTTTTGATGTTAGAAGATGAAATTCGCGGACGAATTGCCACTTTATTAGGTGGACGCGCAGCAGAAGAAATCGTCTTTGGTAAAGTATCCACTGGTGCTTCTGACGACATTCAGAAAACTACAGAATTAGCCGAGCGTGCAGTTACTATATATGGAATGAGCGATAAATTGGGGCCAATTGCCTTTGAGAAAATGCAGCAGCAATTTATCGAAGGATATGGAAATGCTCGTCGTAATGTTAGTTCGGAAGTAGCAAAGATAATTGATGCTGAAGTTAAGCATATGGTAGATAATGCCCATCATATTGCTTTAAGTATTTTGCATATAAACCGGGAATTGTTAGAAGAAACGGCAATGGAATTGTTGGAAAAAGAAGTTCTTGAGGGTGAGAAATTGAGGGAAAGGCTTCAGAAAGCAGTAGCACCCGAAGAGTTAGAGGAGTGGTTGAGAACGGGTAAATTATCGGAAGATGTTGTTTTGATGCAGTCTACAATTTAGATTTTGGATTTTGATAACGGATTTTTGAGTGACGATATGCTATATGGTGTATCGTCTTTTTTTTATTTTTTTAACGCAGAGGAACGCAAAGGTAAGCGCGAAGGAACGCAAAGGGAATGGAGTTATATGGTGAGTAAGTCAGTAGATTTATTGAGAATATTTTGAGATTTTTTAGTAAAATGCCGTAAAATATTGAATATTTACTCGAATATAAATATAAAAATTAAATTAACTGGACTTTAGCGCGTTTTAACGTACTTTGTATATGCAGCCAAGATTGATTTCTCTTCGAGAAAGCCTCCGGCTTACAAGGCGGGAATATTGACTTAAGAAGAATGGCGCATTTCGGTGAATTTAATCGAGTTTAATGTTAAAAATTTTTACTAATAAAGGTTGTGAGTAACATCATTTAGAGAGCGATCGCACTACAATTAAGATAATTATTTCCTATTCATTACGTAAATCCTTAAGTAATGCACATTACTATCCTTACTCTTGGTTCCCGTGGTGATGTCCAACCATTTATTGCTTTGGGAATGGGTTTAAAAAAAGCTGGATATCAAGTCAGAATTGCCAGTACAGCAAATTTTGAATCGGATATTAGCTCTCGTGGTTTAGAGTTTGCTTTGATTAGCGGTAATCCAAAAGAAGGAATAGAAAGCGCAGAAGGGCAAGCGATGTTAAAAACTAAAAACCCAATTGCTTTTGTCCGTCGCATGGGTGATTTTCTCGAACCTGTTATGGAAATTGCTTTGATCGATTCATGGGAAGCTTGTCAGGGAACTGATGCGATTATTGGGGGAGGGTTTCCTTTCTGGGGATTTGATATTGCAGAAAAATTAGGTATCCCTTTTTACTATGCTTATCTTATACCGGGTTATCCAACTAAAGAGTTTCCTCATGCAATTACACCATCACATTTAGAAAAGTTAGGAGGTATTTACAATCGATTTAGCTATACGCTTACCAACCTACTTTATTGGCAGTTTTTTAGTAAACCAGTTAATAAATTTCGTAAATCGATTCTTAATTTACCACCAACAGGTATTGGACAAAATGCTTTTACAAAAATGGAAAATGCCAACGTAGAATATTTGGTTGGCTGTAGCCCTTCAGTTATGCCAAAACCAAAAGATTGGTCAAATCGAGTTCATCTTACAGGTTATTGGTTTTTAGATGAACCCGATAATTTTATTCCTCCAGCAGACTTAGTAGAATTTCTCAAAGCTGGCTCACCTCCGGTATATATTGGCTTCGGTAGTATGGGTGGTGAAGAAGCACAAAAAATCAGCGAAATTGCTTTAGCAGCATTAGCGAAAACCAATCAAAGAGGAATTTTTCTTACTGGCTGGGGTGGTATGGAAAAATCAGATTTACCAGACACCGTTTTTCAAATAGATAATATCCCCCACAGTTGGCTATTTCCGCAAATGGCTTGCATAGTTCATCATGGTGGTGCTGGCACAACTGCTGCAAATTTTCGGGCTGGGGTACCTTCCGTTATTATTCCATTTTTTTTCGATCAACCATATTGGGCATATCAAGCAGCTAAATTAGGTGTAAGCCCACCCATAATCAATAGAAAAAACCTTACAGTAGATTCTCTAGCTCAAGCAATTACAAATGCAGTTGAAAATCAATCTATACAAAAACAAGCTGCCATTTTAGGTGAAAAAATTCGTTCGGAAAATGGTGTTGCAAGAGTTGTGGAAATTTTTAATTCAAGGAATGGTAATTGGTAATTGGTAATTGGTAATAGGTAATGGGTAATTGGTAATGGGTAATTGGTAATTGGTAATTGATCAAATTAAGTAAGTCGGCACAAATAAAGTATCGCTACGTAAAAAGATGTTTTTTTACCCCTACTCCCTACTTGCTACTCCCTACTCCCTACTAGATCGGAAGCGCACAAGTCTGCAATCCAGTCACAGTT
>ERZ1740052.677-NODE-677-length-11493-cov-19.273824_pt1 | contig 11493 bp, 12 predicted proteins | sample MGYA00581750_ERZ1740052 | MGnify/ENA primary metagenome ERZ1740052 (study PRJEB43018, sample SAMN04849743) | marine metagenome | isolation source: floating plastic debris | place: Pacific Ocean | collected 2008-08-30 | study: EMG produced TPA metagenomics... | reverse complement strand
CATCAGTAAATACATCACGATTTTTATTCTCTCACGCTTGCTTGTTTTTAATATTATCTACTCATTACTCCTTACTCGCTACTCGCTACTCGCTACTCGCTACTCGCTACTCCCTACTCCCTACTCCCTACTAACTGTTAAAAAAGTTATTATTTCATATTATTTCTTCACATAAATACCATTGTTGTATTGCACTTTGTAACTATGTATTAACTCCAAAGGCTTATTCCTTTAGACTTATTTTTTAAAGAAAAGTTTTTGTACAAACGTGCCATGCATCAAATAAATTTTAACTGTCATCATTTTTTTGTAATGCTTTCATTTTTTGCTTGCATTACGGGTTTAATATTGCTGTGGAATAAAGAGCAGCTTAAAACTGAAATGCAGCAAACCGAAAAAATTTTGTTTAGAATGAGCTTTTCGTACTGGTTAGTCTATTGTATTGCTTTCGGTATTGAGAAAATATTTTTACCGTTCCCAGAAGCTGTAGTGATGAGTTTGAGAATGACTACAGCTTTATCATATTTTCTAACATTTTCCTGCATTATCTGCTTGCCATTACATAAATTTGCCATGAGTCGAATTGAGGATTAGGGAACAGCGAACAGTGAACAGTGAACAACTAACCACTAACCACTAACCACTAACAATTAACCACTAACAATTAACAACTAACAACTATTTCTTCATTGCAATTGAAATTGCATTTTGTAATTCATTCTGCTCTAAGGTAGTAAGAATAAAAACTTCTTGCACGGTTTTTCCGTGACGTGCGATGATTTTAAACCCACCTCTAATTGGAACCGACACTCGTAATTGCATATGAGGAGAGTGACCTCTCACGCGACGAATCTCTCCTGGTGTTATGGTTTGAATACTATCTTGGTTGCAGAGACGTTCGAGAATAGGGATAAGACCGTCGATGTGAGTAGAGTGATTCCAAACGAGTCTGCCGGATTTCGAGGTGGGTTTAGCCATTTCTACGCGGCCTCTAAAGGAGCCATTGTTAAACCAGCTCTACGCAGTTGCTGGTGATATAGTTCGGCTGGTTCTTGAGGTCCAACCCAAACAATTGCTTGTCCTTCGTGATGTATCTGATTTGTGAGTTCCCAAGCATGGTCTGAAGTCATTCCTGGAATATACTTCATCAAACATTCGGCAACGTGCCCAAAAGTATTAAAGTCATCGTTGAGGACAATTACTTTAAAATTAGGATAGGTTTTCCGGGTGACTTGGCCCGAACGCTCGGGTGCTATGGTTGGTGCGTTAGCCATCCCATATACATTTGCTGATAGTTTAGTAACCATAAAAGATTTGCTACGGATTTTAATAAAATGCATTCCAAATAATTAGTTTAATGCATTGTTTGCAATGAGTGTTTGTCAGTTACTAATTATCAATTATCATCGAAATCCAAGGATGCTCGAAACTCAGTTCTCTTGGAACTTAGAGAAAAACCGTAACGGTGATAATTAAAGATAGTAACCATCTGCGTGGAGCCTTCTTCTTAATCTATAAGCCTATTCAACCAACAGATTATAAAGCAGGTAACTATCTACAGGTCATCGCTATAAGAACTTTACCCTTACTTTAAACGGAATAAGCATAAATTCTAAGTCTGCTCAACCACAACTTTGTTTCGCGGATTTACCGTTATTGGAAAAAAGTATTTGTCAGAATTCCTCAGCCACTATTCCTTCTAAATCCGACCGATGAAAATTGATAACTAATAACCGAAACTCTCTACCTATCTCCAATCATTCCATTTGTCGTTAAAAATTGAAGTATCTGGGAAAGCAGTAGGATTATTGTTTTGTTTCAACAAGCGTTGCAATTTAATCAACTGGGGTTCAATTCTGGGTAGTTCATCCACCAGTTCGTAAGGTGCAACATTATTTTTCAGTGCAAAAGCTGCTGTAGTTCCCGCAGCTGCTCCAGCAGACCATTCAAAGGAATGTACCCGATAAGCAGCAGCAGCAATATGACTTGTAGCGATGCTCTTACCAGCCACCAATAAATTATCTATTTTCTGAGGAATCATTGCTCGAAGCGCAATTTGAAATGGATAAGCTTGTCCTGCACCGCGTCTCTCACCTTCGCGTTCGGTGTTTCCTGGTGCTTCTGGAGGACTTTTTGTCATGCAGGGGTGAAAGTCAATTGCATAATGTCCAATACCTACTGAATCGGGGAAAACTGTAGAACGAGTTCTTCTGGCTACATCTTCCGGACGCTTTTTACCAGTAAGCACTGAAGTTGCTTCTAAACCTGCCAAAGAAGCTTTGAGACGACGATACATTCTTGCAGGTAAAGTATTGCGGTAATATTCGTCAGTATAATCGCGGCGAGAAATATCTATTTCTTCGATGGTAAAACCTTGGGGATGGGCGTAACCAGGACGACCAATTATACGTCTTCCTTCTCGCATATACGGATATTTAGATAAACCGTGAGCGGTTCCCATTGGTGAATTTAAACCTTTGAGATAGCGATGATTTGGATGAAGTTTCTTAACACCATCACCAAGTTGAGAATCGGTAGTTCCCCTCACCAACCAGTAAAAATACCCTTTGGAAATTTCTTCACCTTTACGTAGAGCGTCGGTTCTGAGTCCTCCCATCCAACCACCGGGTTCTAACTGTCCGGTAGCTTGCAGTTGTCCGCGAGTATAAATCAAATTATCTTGAGCAGTTCCCGGACGGTAATCGTTACCCCAAGTCCAGTTTTGCATGGAAATATCCCCAGGGGTAGGAGCAGTAAATTCTATACCTCTAAACTTCATCTGTTCCCCGGTTTGAGGACTCCAAATCCGACGATAGGTATGGACTAACTCGAAGCTAGCTAAGCGCTCTAATTCATAACTATAGTAAGGAGAATACTGGGGATAAAAACTTGGCATTTCATGCTCTTGAGGTTCCTTCGTAGTCTCCATTGCAAAGGTGTAAGTAAAACCTTGAGTGCAGTAAGGGTCATTAGTAGCACTAGAAGAAGAAGGTTCCAGATAAGAGCGTGGGTCAATACCAAGACGATAAGGAACATCCGCAAGACCGACTATTTCTCCGGTTTCGCTAGCATCAACTACATACCAATTTGGAGCATCGCTATTTTTAGATTGCTTGGGAACAAAACGGATTATTGATTTATTAAAACGCGAAGAATTTTCATAAGTATAAGCATCTTCAATGGTTTCAGATAAGGTAAAAGTATTAATAGGAGGTTGTCCATTGAGGGGTGTATGTTGAATTGCATAAGCACCACCAATTATTTTTCCACCATTATCAGTTTCGAGTTCTTTAATAACAGTATTGGGGAACCAATTCAGTTTTCCTCGACCTTTTCTTTGAGCATCTTTGAGCATCCCAACCAGAACTTTGTGACCGTCAAGAGGAAGAAAACAAGAATAACTTACCCAACAGTCACCAGGGTTAAGTTCACCGTAAGTTTCACCGATACGTTTTCGTAATTCTAAATAACCGCGAGAATAAAATAATTGTTGACGTTGGGTTGGACGTTCATCAAGTGCGGAAGTTCCTTGAGAAGATATCTGTCCTCCCATCCAGTCAGTTATTTCTGTTAAACAAACTTCTTTTCCTTGGAGCAAACTTTCATAAGCTGTAGCGATACCGGATAGTCCACCACCTACAACCAAGATGTCACATTTTACAGTTTTATCTGGGCTTCTAGTTGGTGCAGCAACAACGGATAAGGGGGTAACAAATGAAAGTAATGTTGAGAAAAGAGTAAGTAAAGACAACGAGCGTTTCATTATTAGTAATTTCCGTTAAACTCCTATGACGGGCTGTCATTAATTTTTTTTAAAAGAGAAAAAAATTAATGAATTCCCTATGACAGTCTTAGACGCTACCATTACGGAAATGTTTACCGCAAGCGTTTTAAGAGAGATAATTAGTTATTTAAGCTACAATAACGCTCTATTTGAGATAATAAAAATACTAAAGATACATTGATTTTTATTTGATTTTTATTTGTAGAATAACCCTTGCATTCAAAAAATAATGTTGCAAATCAGACATTGTTATTTACATCATTTTTGATAATTAGACTATCGAAAATAATATCCTTCAAAATAGGTCAAATATATTTATTTAAAAGCAGAAAGTTATTTTATTAAAAAACTATGCATTCTTGATAAATCGAAGTTGATACAGAGAATGATGCACTACAAATTATAAATTGTATCTGAAGCTATATTGAGGTTTTATGCTTTTGTTATGAGGAAGCAGATTTTAATTTATTCAATGTATACCATAATGATTAATTTCTTCTCCCAGCTGAAAATTCCTAATTTATTCTGCTTGGTTTCAAAACAAACCAAGCAATTTTTTATATCTATACTTTTCAAAAGCTATTACAGAAATTTTTTCAAAAATAAATTTAAAAATTGATTAAATGTAAGTTGGATTAGATGATATGGTAGAATATTTTTTATAGAGAGGAAAACCGGATATTTCCGGTCGAATCTCGCAAAATAGCATCTCTGAGCGGCGAGGATTTTATAAACCTTGGGCAGCAAACATCTAAGCTGCTTATTTGTATCCTTTCTCTCTCAACTAAAGTGTCATTCATTTTTAAAAGCGAATTAATTAATTAATTAATTAATTTTATTTTTTATTTTTGAAAATCATTTTTAATCAATACATAGGTTAGATGGCTGCTGCTCAAGGTCTAACAAACCCTCGCCGCTTCCAGAAGCCATTTTTTATCGCCCCAACCCGTAATCACGGATTTTTCTTTCTTCATCGAATATCATACCACTTTACGGGAAACGATTGAAAATAAAATATTTTTAAAACTGAATTTTTTAGCTGATGGAAGGGAATGCTTTAAATATCAATAACGAGCAATCCATATTTAAGGGTTGAAATTTACCAATGTCTGAAAATTCAATTATTACCGAATTAACACCAGAGCAACAAGCATTAATTCCAGTTTACCGAGAAAAATGGCGAAAAATTGCGCTTTCAACTGAGAGAGTTGATGAGGAGAAAGCAACGGAAGCAATAAAAGCTGGTTATAATTTCTTTGATTCAGAAGTTCCCGATATTGAATTTTTTGATAGCCCTAAAGCAGCTTTAAAAGAATTATCTGATATTTATTATGAATATAAGGATTTTTCTATTTTAGATGATTTGCGACATCCATTAATAAATTATCCCTATGAACGCTCTCACAATACCTGCACTATGGAAGAGCGAACAGTCATAGAACAAGAAATATTAAAGATAGTATTAGAGCAAAATTACAATATACATACTCAACTAGAATTAGAGCAAGATTTAGATGAGGAATTGTTAATACCAGAAGAGCATATGTTGGGTGGTATCCAAACTGATTTTTTAATTGCTGAATGTTGTTTTTATGATTTCTGTATTTCCGTCCTTAACTTATCCCACAATCAAAAAAAATGGGAAATATTTAAGAATATTATTGAAAATTGTGGATGGATATTCGACCTCGATTCTTATTGTATAATATCCAATCGTCCCACATCATTATCTTTCGACCAAGAAAACAACCTCCACGAATCAAACGGAAAACCAGCAATAGAATACGCTGACGGATTCAAAGTTTAAGCTCATCACGGTACTTGGATTCCAGAAAAATACGGTCAAGTACCTTCATCACAATGGAAATCTCAATGGTTATTATCAGAAGAAAATGCCGAATTGAGAAGAATTTTGATTCAAGTTATCGGTTACAACAAAATTTGTGAGGAGTTAGGAGCGATTGAATTAGATTCTTGGAATGAATATACTTTACTGAAAATTGAGAATTACACCGAAATTAATAATCCTCACAATTCTCAAAATAATTCAGAACCGATGCATTTATTAAAAATGACTTGTCCGAGTACGAGACATATTCATTTTTTACGAGTTCCACCCGATATAACTTCAGCAAGAGTTGCAATAACTTGGATTAACTGGGGAGTTGACCCCGAAGGATTTGAAATACAGACTTGAATCAAATTAGAAAATAATAGCGATTCTAATTTTCCTGCTTTATCCGTACCTATGTGCTTATTTTCTTACAACCATAAAAAATTATTACTTAAAAATACTTGACAACTGGAGAAATAGACTATAAATGTATTCAAGTTAACAGAAATAATATTAAAACAAACAAATGCTCTAAGTCGGAAACACTACACATAATGCGCCAGTCTGTTTTTGAACAGAAGCAATAAATGTGTTTATAGATATATGAATAACGAGGTCAACGTGGCTGATTCAGGGAGAGGGCTACCCCATTCAATTTTTAAAAGTGTTAGAGCAAGTCTTGGTGCCAGAATTGCACTAGGTATTGTCAGTGCTGTTCCCGTTACCCTTGCAACTTTTGCAGCAGAAGCCGCACAGGTGGAAATAAATCCACCAGCACCCAAATTAGGAGACACAATATCGGTGATTGTGACACCCGATAACCCTTCTAATGGTAGGAATTTACAGGTAACCAGCAACGGAAAAACTTACCCAGTATTTCCAATTGCACCAAATCAGTACCGTGCATTTATTCCTACTACTCCATTACAAAAATCTGGAAGAAAAGTTATTCGCGTTTCAGGTGATGGAACAACAAGGAACTTGGCTGTATGGTTGAAATGGCGTAGATTTCCTACCCAAAGAATTAATCTACCTCCCGGTAAAGCAGGTGTAAAAGCAACACAACTCGAACTTGATAGAGTTAAAGCTTTCAAAGCACTTGTTACCCCGCAAAAATTTTGGAATGGTCCCTTACTCAGACCAAATGGTTCACGTGTTAGTACAATCTATGGTGTTCGTCGCTACTATAATGGTAAATTTGCGAATAACTACTATCATCGTGGCGTTGACTACGCAGGTGGCTATGGTTCACCTGTGATTGCATCAGCAGCAGGACGGGTTGCTTTGGTAGGTAAGGAATCCCAAGGTTTCAAAGTACACGGAAACATAGTGGGTATTGACCATGGCCAAGGAGTAACCACCATTTATATGCACCTGAATCGGATTAACGTCAAAGAAGGTGACATGGTAAAACCGGGACAACTGATTGGTGGCACCGGTTCTACTGGTGCTTCTACTGGCCCTCATCTACACTGGGGCTTATATGTCAACGGACAAGCTGTAGACCCAGTACCCTGGAGATTTAAAGGATTTCAGTAAAAGGGATGTTATTAGTTAGTTTTGTCAGTAGAATGTGTATTGTTTACCCACTACGGGAAAAGTAATAAATTAAACTGGTACCGTCCTACCTTACTTGGGTAGCTGATATAAAATGAGCGTTATGAGTATTGAAAAAATTGTAGAACAAGCTCTCCAGGATGGTTATTTAACACCAGCAATGGAAGCTGAAGTTGGGCGCATCTGCGACAATGCCTCTGAACTCTCTATAGAAGAGTACATGGCACTTGATAGATTAATGGGGGCATTGTTAACTGGTGAGGTAGTGGCGGTACCTCGCAAACAATTCATCAACGTTATGGAAGAACTGGTGTTAACGGAGGCGATTGCACGAGTAGCGGAAATTGAAGCTACTAGTGAAAGCTCCCTTGATGTGGGAGATATCGCCGCTTATGCACTTAACCGTTTACCACCTTTGTACGCTACCACCGAAGAAGGTGCTGCTTACCAACGTCAAACAGCTAAAGCGGAACTTGAGGCATTTATCTCGCAACAAGTAAGAGAAGCCATTTCTCGCTACTTAGATAGACCTAATTTCTTCCCCGAACGTCAAGCAATTAGTAAAAACACTGGTAACGAAGTACTGCGCCAAGTTAGCACTTTACTTCAAGCTTATGCTCCCAATTTTGAGCAGAAGGGTTAGGAGTAGTGAGTAGCAAGTAGCAAGTAGTGAGTAGCAAGTAGCAAGTAGCAAGTAATGATTTAATTATTACTAACCCTAGTATTAGAGTTGATTGCTCAATCATCTATTTAGCGTTCGCGACTCGATACTCGATATTCACTACTTCAAGAATCATTTCCGTACCTGTACTGGTACTCCTAAACTTATTTGTTCGTAGAGCAAGCGAACGTCTGGATTACGCATTCTTAAGCAGCCGTGAGATACTGGACTTCCTACTAGTTCTGAGTCGGGTGTTCCATGAAAACCAATTTCGTTGTGTCCATCAGACCAAAAACCAATCCAACGTTCTCCTAAAGGGCTATTTGACCCTGGTGCGAATACTTTACCAGTAATTGGATGTTGCCATGCAGGAAACTTCTGCATGTGCATCACTTCAAAAGTACCTATAGGTGTTTCCCAACCCTTTTTCCCTACACCAATTGGATAGCTAGCGATAACCGTATTTTGACGATACATATAAACTCTACGGTCGCTTAAATCAACTACAACTCTTTTGGGAGCAGATGTATTTAAACGTTTTGCTTCTATTTTTTTTGAAGAGGCTAATACTGGTTTATTCGATGATGGCTTGGTGACAGTTTCGGACGCTACATTTTTCCCTACAGAAATAAAGCGTTCAATTTGCTTTTGAAAAAAGTTTTTTCCATCAGAAGCTACATTTACTATGTCTAAAGGTTCTGTTTTGCTAACTCCATCAGATTTTTTAGCCGTTTCCACTTTTGTTGAACTAATTCTCAGATGAAGAGTTAAAGATAAAATTGCTGTAATGAAGCACAGCAACATTACTATACGTGTTAAAGAATCATTTCTAAGCATCTTTTTCCTCCAGAAAGCCTCTCATATACAGACCTATGCTTCTTTTAAATAATCTTTTAACTAATCTTAATTAGTGCCACTCTCATCAAACATTTACAAACTCTTATAAATTTATTTACTAATTTACCGTTTATTTGCAGGCAAACTAGGGCTATCACGGTTTAACTATTACTTGTAATACAAAAAAACTTCAAGCGATAGGCTAATATCCGGAACTATTTGAGTGCGATCGCCAATCATTAAGGTAGGAAGGTGGGAGATATATTATGTTAGAGAAATTATTGCTCGCAGCAAGCATTACATTTTCCCTGAATATGTTTGTGCATGTTCAGGTTCCGTTACGTAACAATCACGAAGGTGCTTATCCTTCTCACATGGATACAACTCCTCAGATTTTAGTTAAGATGCGACAAAAGTAGGCTTGTGAGGCATAATTGAATACTTGAATTCAATCAAATCTTGTTGTTTATTAAAAAATATTCAAAGGTAATAGTTGCTTTTCAAAATTTTTATATAAATTTCTTCAATAGCTTCATTTGTATAATTTGTCCTTCTTTATATCAAAAGCTTAAAAATAGTTGTTCATATATATTTTGTGGCTGATTGATTTACGGGATAATTAAGACAGCAAAATAAACTCAGAGCAAAAACTGCTATTGCACTGGCATTGTAAAAAAAATCGGGATTTGGTATACCCAAATACAAGTCTATTTATCTCCAAGATTCTATAAGAGAGCCAATTATTTAAACTGGCACTAACCAGCTAGATTGACTTATATCGGCGATATTAGCTTTTAAAGTTACTAATAATGGTTATAACAGCCATTATTCTGGGTTAAACGCTAACCGTGATTACACTGAAACTTTCCCCAAATATTTGTTCCAGTTGTAAATCCGTCACTTTTCTTGGGAACTAACCGAACGTCTTCAGGTCTAATAGATAGGGATGATTTAAAGCCAGTAAGATATATGAGCCAATCGATTACTGCATCTTGGTCTACGCTCGATGCCAGACTGCCGGAAGCACCAGTAGAAGTTGATAAACTTTCAAACCATGACCTGATTTTGCGCTGTCAAACAGGAGTACGTCCCGAACGTACTGCTTTTGCAGAACTGATGCGTCGCTATCAATCGCAAGTTGATAGAGTTTTATATCACTTAGCACCCGATTGGGCTGATAGAGCAGATTTAGCTCAGGAAGTCTGGATAAGAGTTTTCCGGAATATTAGTCGATTGCAAGACCCCTGCAAATTCCGAGGTTGGCTGAGTCGTATTGCTACTAATTTGTTTTATGACGAGCTACGTAAACGCAAAAGAGTTGTTAGTCCTTTATCACTTGATGCTCCGCGTACTTTAGACGACGGACAGATGGATTGGGAAATTGCTGGTGATACCCCCGGACCTGAAGAAGAACTGACAACAAGAGAGTTTTACGAGCAATTGCGCTTGGCAATCGCAGATTTACCCGAAGTATTTCGTACCACTATAGTGTTGCGAGAGATTGAAGGATTGGCATACGAAGAAATAGCCGAGATGACTGGTGTTTCTCTAGGAACCGTGAAGTCAAGAATTGCGAGAGCAAGATCCCGCTTGCAAACCCAACTACAAAATTATGTAGAGTCCTAAATTGCAGCGTTCATCCTCACAGTTCCCGATCCATTTATTCTCTGATTAATTTTCTGCCCGATAATATTCCCGATAATATTAAATAAAAAATACGCTACCCGCTTATTGCGGGACGGGTTAAACGGGAATGCTTTCACACTCAGTCTAGATTTTGTCTATCTCAAATTCTTTCGACCTAAAATAAATCTTTAGACGAAGACACTAAAATTTGCTTAGAAAGAACATTTCTCCTTAATCACTCAAAGTAACGAAAAACTATTTGTTAAGAAACATGCGGGTGTATCTACTGTTGGGAGAAAATATAAAGTCAATTCTCAAGCTTGCCCGCTGTATATACCCGTGTATTAATTGGTAATAATGTTAAGATGAATACAGAACATCACTTTGACGACTCCCGCTTGCAAAGTCAAAAAAAATTGCGGGATGGGAATGACCGTAATACCAATAATTTAACGGGTGCTAAGAATATGGTGAAGCGCGACCGCTTCGAGTTATTAAGTGCTTACCTTGATGGTGAGGTAACAGCTGCCGAACGCAGGCAAGTGGAAGAGTGGCTGGCAAATGACTCATCAGTCCAAAATTTGCACAAGCGACTTTTATCACTACGGCAAGGTTTGCGGAATCTTCCAGTACCGCAGGAAAAATCTATAGAAGAAACAGTTGATAGCGTAATGACACGATTGCGCCGTCGTACTAGGAAGGCTTGGATGTTCGGAGGTGCTGCTGTTGCAGCTTGCGTTATTGGTTCGTTATCCAGTCTAATTCCCAATAGTGAACCGGGGCTAAGATTTGCCAACACATCTGTAGAAGAAACTCAATTAGCTTCTTCAGAGGAAATTGCATCTTTGCCGATGATCACTCTAAATCAACCACTGGTAAGAATACCTAAAGCAAATCAAAGTCCGCAAGACGAAATAAATTAAACCTTACTTATAGGTCGGGATTCCAATGATGTAAATGATTACACTATTTACTAACAGTTAAAAGTTAGAAGTAAATAGTTAAGACATCTATAGAATAAAGATTACCATAAATGGTGCAAGTGCGGGCTATAAAGCTCGCATTTTTGATTTTACATTTAATTCCCAACTCCTAATTCCTAACTCCTAATTCCTAACTCTTAATTCCAACTCCACCAGCCATTAGCTTGGGGAATGCCTTTTAATTGAAATATAATCATAAAATCCATAAAAT
>ERZ1740052.676-NODE-676-length-11500-cov-5.631280_pt1 | contig 11500 bp, 6 predicted proteins | sample MGYA00581750_ERZ1740052 | MGnify/ENA primary metagenome ERZ1740052 (study PRJEB43018, sample SAMN04849743) | marine metagenome | isolation source: floating plastic debris | place: Pacific Ocean | collected 2008-08-30 | study: EMG produced TPA metagenomics assembly... | reverse complement strand
AGCTTATCGTAGCTTTAGGGTCTGACCTGAATCCAATCCTGCTTGGGCCGATTCGGCCTCGCGATGCTCTTCAAGCTTTAGCTTTTCCCCATTTACATGGGCCCAGGCACCCTCTAGCTCAGAGTTCTTGCGTTCATAATCTTGCCTTTGCTCATCCAGCGCAGTGCGAAATGTTGCCAGTTCTGCCTTCTGTTCTTCTAGCTGAGTCAGTTCGTCCGCCGCTTGTTTTACCTCATCTTCACGGGTATCTAGCTCCAGCTCCCGCTGATTAAGCGCCTGACTTTGATACGTTAAGGATTCTTTCCACTGCTCAATTTCATCTTCCTGGGTTTTAAATTTTTTGTTGAGGCTGGAGAAATTTTGCAGAATGCTTGCTAACTGACGTCCTGCCTCGTAGTGACGTTGTACCTGACGACCGTTAGATAGTTCAATCAACACCAGAGAACCCGCGCCATAACTGGCATCATCTGGTGCGGGGAGCAATTCATCCCCCGATACGGTACTCCAGTTTTGCTCTGAGCGCTCACATGCCAAGAGTTTGAACTCAGCTCGGCTGCCGCCCATAAAACCACTTTTTTTCTGAACTTCGGCCAAATAACGCACGCTGGCATCCCCTTCGTCTATACAAATAGCGATCAGTGATAGCTACTTACCTACACAATGTCTACGTCTCGTTCAGCTAGTAATATAGAAGCCCAAGGCAACGCCTAGGGAACTTTATCTATCAAAATATTGCAGCAAAATCAATAGCTTAGGCAGTATTTAGTGAGTCGAAATTGCACTTAGTCAGGTTAAACATTGCACTTAGTGTATCCGCCTCAAGTAGAAAACTCTAAAACTCTATCTATAAAAATGCCCTAATGGCTTGGTAAGTAAATTAATGTGCCTGTGACTTTATCTCTATATGTACATTTCTACGTGCGCATGCGGGTACTCAACCGTCTCTAAATACATGCCATTAACATAAAAAATGTTGCTTTATAAACACCAGCTAAACCCCTCAGCTCTAAGAGGCACCCATACAGAATCTGTATAGCTACACTTAAATGCTAATAATTGTAGCTAATGCCGTGTATTAATGTGGCCAACCTAGTTACCAAGTGCCAATTGTGATTGCCCCATGGGATCAAAAGAAGCATCATTAGGATCCACTGCTGCAGCACACCTTTATTTTCTCAGGACAAATTCAGGCACATCCTAGGGCAAAATCTATGCAGGGCCAGTTAAGTGAGCTGGATATTCACAGTATTTTTCAACTGATTGATATCGGTCAGCAAACAGGAGAGCTTTACATCGAATCCTTCGATCAAAAGGCCCCACCCAACTCATGGCTAATGTTCTTTGCTAATGGCGGTATCCTCTATGCCGGACGCACTGGCGAGCAACTTGAGCGGCTGCAGGATATTTTGCACCCTCTAAATCTATCTATTAATTGGGCTGATGCCGCCCTATCTGATCTAGCACCGCTGCGCCCTCCTGAATATGGAGCCCTCTGGTGGCTGTTAGAGCACAACTATCTCACCACACAGCAGGCCCGCTCTATCCTCTGTCGTCTCATCGAAGAAACCCTGTTTGAAGTTATTAGTCTGCACCAAGGACGATTTTCCTTCCGCTTTCGCGCTTCCCTGAGTCCTCAGCTAACTGACTTTAGTATTCCCCCTCTGGTAAAACGAGTTGTTCGACAGTTGCAAGGTTGGTTACAGCTGCATCCCCATTTCAGTTCATTTTATGACTGTCCCCTGCTCACAGATGCCCATCAGTTAGACGCCGCGTCTAGCCTCCCGCCACTCTTATCCATGGCTAATGGCAAGACTCCCATTATCCGCATCTCACGGCACCTTAATCGCACTATCTTTAGCGTTGCCCATGGACTTTATCCCTACATCCAGCAGGGACAGCTCCAACTGCTACATCGTTCAACGCCAGCTACAAACCACCAATCATCTAGGGATCCAATCATTAGCACCGTTCCCCGCATCGTCTGTATTGATGACACCCTAGCCGTACGACAGGCCATAGAAATGATGCTGGATACCTATGGCTATGAAGTTACTTCCATTGCAAACCCTGTCAAAGCCTTGAGCTTACTATTTAGTCTCAAGCCAGATCTAATCCTCTGTGATGTGGCCATGCCTGAGCTAGAAGGCCATCAGCTATGCGCCATGTTGAGACAGGCTCCCTGCTTTCAGGCAGTGCCTATCGTCATGCTGACGGGAAAAGATAGTTTTGTTGATCGTGTGAAAGCGAATATGGTGGGAGCCACTGACTACCTCACCAAACCCTTTGGCGAACCTGAACTCTTGGCGTTGGTAGAAAAATATGTAGGTCGGGGCAACCCCAAACGTCTTGCCCCTGGAACCTTGCTTGAGCAAGAAATATCAGCCACACTGAATCCGGAGAGTTGGAGCAGTTCGTAACCGTCTCAGGGGTAAATCTGTCGAGTGTTATGGCCCAATCTGAGCTATTTATATGAACGTTATAAGCTCCTCCTAAGCGCTGCATGATCAAAAGAATTTTGATAAAAGTTTAATAAATTTGATGTGGGCGGGTATTTTATTAGGCACAAGCGGTAGGGTGTGCATTATTAACCTATGCACGGTCAACCAATCGCTGCTTGGCCAAACAATGGTCACAATCAACTGGGCATGCTACTCAACTTAAATAGTTATTTCCCCCTAGAGGGGCATAATGAGTTGAATCAAGATATGAACCGGTCTTAAACGGCGAAATTCAGGTTATGAGTACGGTTTTAGTGGTGGAAGACAGTGTTGCTCAGCGAGAAATGATTATTGACCTATTAAAGGGTAATGGTCTTAAAGTTACCGTTGCTAGCGATGGTGTTGAGGCATTGGATTATATCCAGGGCGATCTACCTGATTTAGTCGTTTTAGATATTGTCATGCCCCGCATGAATGGTTACGAAGTCTGTAGGCGAATTAAGTCTGATCCAGCCACTCAAAATCTACCTGTTGTACTGTGTTCTTCTAAAGGAGAGGAGTTTGACCGTTATTGGGGGATGAAACAAGGGGCTGATGCTTATATTGCCAAGCCATTTCAGCCTACTGAGTTGGTGGGTACGGTCAAACAGCTGCTACGCGATTGAAATGCCAATGATTTGTGAGGTGACACAGGCCGATGGTAGGTAATCCAGACTTTCAAACCGGAGCAGGGCAGGATCAGGCCCCTGAACTACAGGAAATTGAAACACCTGATGGTGAACTCCACTTGCGCTTTTACGTGGGCTCCGGTGACGAATTTGCCCTGCCTGCCATTGGAATTCGCCGCATCATTGAAAATCCTCCCGATCGAATTACCCCTGTGCCCAACGTATCTCCGCTTTTGCTTGGTACCTTAAATGAACAAGGACGGGTGATTTGGGTGGCTGATCTAGGTCAGTTTCTTGGTTATTCTCAACCAATGAATACTGATAGGGCTGAAATTCCAGTGATCGCTGTTGAACATCAGGGGACTATGTTAGGCTTAGCCGTTAATCAGATAGTTGGTACAGATTGGCTGGATGCAGAACGTATGAAAATGTCTCGTGACTATTCCGATACGATGGCACCTTTCCTAAGGGGCGAGTGGGTGTTGGGTGCCAATGGGGATAGCTCATTGCGTCTACTCGACCATGTCGCCATATTACGTTCAGCGCGCTGGGCTGCTTAGGTTAACGGGTTCGACAAGATGGAGATGTTTAGACTGGCAGGAGAATACAGATGGCATCGGGTATAGATTACGCTCAAACCTATCAAGCGGCAGAGCGTGCATACATGCAGGGCAGTTATGAACAGGCTGCTGACATTATTGAGCAACTAGCAGAAAGCTACCCGAGCGATCCGAATGTGCTCCTACTTAAGGGCCACATCTATTGCTACGGTCTCAGTACTTATGACGTGGCCCGTACTCAGTACAAGTCCGTACTGGATTTAACCTCCGATCCTGAATTCGTAAACTACGCCAATAACGGTCTTACCTACGCTGAACAGATGGATGTTGGGCAGGGACAGGTCGATGATAACGGCATTGAAGAGATTACGGCAGACGGATTGTTTGATTCCATAGAACTCTATGGAGACATGGGTGAAGAGGGCGATGATTTAAGTGCTGGATTAGATCTGTCCTTTGAAGGTGCCGACGGTGCCAGTGTTCAAGCTGATTCGTCATCGGTCGTAGACCCGCCAACAGATGTGAGTGCTGTAGACCAAACTGCCATCACCAATGACGATAGCTATGATCTGAGTGGTGAGGCCACGGCCAATCCGTTTAATGCTACTGCCGATTATGAAAGCACCTCTGGTGATGCTGATATTGACTTAGATTTAGATAATGACGATCCGTTCTCGATTGGTGATCTCTCGGTTGGTGGCGATTTAGGGAATGCTGAGCTGCTAGATCCCTTTGCAGATAGCAGTCTAGAAGGTCTGGTTGAATCGTCTGAAGAAGAAGATATTACCCTCGACAGTGTTGTACGAGATGGGCCCTCCTCATCGGCCCAAGAGCTGTCACAGTTTGACCAAGATGATTTTGATCAGGCCTTTCCGTCTGGAGACGATGCTGAGGATGGGTTAGGGGATTTCCCTGGAATGGATGATTTTCTGGAGACAGGAAGTAGTGTTCCAGCTGTTGATAGCCCCCCACCTCTGGAGTCAAACCTGTCGGACCTGTTGGAGGAGCCTGAAGATAAAACCCTCTTTATGATGGAGCCTGAGGGTGATATCCCAGTCGATGACATACCTATAGGTGACTTTCAGGAATTTGAAGAGGCTTCTACACTGTCCGGGCTTGAGGCTGCCCCAGATGACCTGGTGGATGATGACATTGGCGACCAGACGTTTCCCGCTGGCGACCAGACGTTTCCCGGTGTCGACACCATGGATCGTTTGGAAAGTCAGCCGGGAGGGGATATTGACTTCCTTGATGAGTTTGACGAGTTTGATGATTTAGGAAGCCTGCCAGAGTTTGATCTGTCTGAGGGGTCGACTGAGTTTACGGAGCCTTCGGTGAATTCAGAAGGGATATTCTCTGAAGATCCTGAAACTCGCGGTGGTTCTGGATTTAGCTTGGTTGAGGATGATGACCAAGCCATCATTGGGGACGATGACATTTTCAGCATTGAAACTGCCGATCAGCTGCCCTCGTTTACCCAGGGTGATGAGTCCCCGCCCGTTGTTGCCGAAGTGGAGGATGAGGGTGTCTTTAGTTGGCTGAGTAATGCACCTCTGGCAACTAAGCGATTGATTATGGCGGGTGTGGCGAGTTTGGTGCCCGTGATTGTGGTCGCTGGGGTGAATTCAGCTACCCTCGGTAGTCTCTCTAATGAGGTTTCTGATCAAGACCGTACTCTAATTGCGCGGGTCCGCCCTGCGGTTATGGGAGGTGCGGCAGGTGTGGCTAGCTTCTTGTCGGTCTTGGGGTTGGGTTTTTTGATTGATCGGCAGGCCAAGCGCTCAATTGACAATTTGCAGCAGCAGTTTGATCTGGTGTCCCAAGGGGATCTAAATGCGCGGGCAACCGCTTACTCTAGCGATGATTTGGGGCAGCTGGCTACCGGATTTAATCAGATGGCTCGGGTGATTTTGACTACCACAAGTGAGGCCCAGCGTAAGGCTCAGGAGCAAGAGCAGGCTAAGGAGGACCTACAGCGTCAGGTGATTCGGCTGTTAGACGATGTAGAAGGAGCTGCCCGTGGTGATTTGACAGTTCAAGCCGAGGTGACAGCTGACGTATTGGGAGCCGTTGCTGACTCGTTTAATTTAACCATTCAGAATCTGCGGGAAATTGTTCAGCAGGTAAGTGCGGCTGCCTTGCAGGTGACCAAAAGTTCCTCTGACAATGAGATGTTTGCTCGTAGTCTGTCGGCGGATGCCCTGCGTCAGGCTGAGGAATTAGCCGTTACGCTAAATTCTGTTCAGGTTATGACTGAGTCGATTCAGCGGGTGGCAGACAGTGCCCGAGAAGCTGAAGAAGTGGCTCGTTCGGCATCGGCGACGGCCCTGCGAGGTGGTGAAGCGGTGGAACGCACCGTGGCCGGTATTTTGGAAATTCGAGAGACGGTGGCTGAAACCACTCGCAAGGTGAAGCGTTTGGCTGAATCTTCCCAGGAAATTTCTAAGATTGTGGCCTTGATTTCGCAGATTGCGTCTCGAACTAACTTGTTAGCACTCAATGCCAGTATTGAGGCGGCTCGGGCCGGTGAGGCTGGACGAGGATTTGCCATTGTGGCGGATGAGGTGCGTCAGCTGGCTGATCGAGCGGCTAAGGCATCAAAGGAGATTGAGCAAATCGTTCTGCAAATTCAGGGTGAGACCAGCGGTGTAATGACGGCGATGGAAGAGGGCACCCAGCAGGTCATTGAGGGGACGCGGCTGGCAGAACAGGCAAAACGCTCCCTGGAGGATATTATCCAGGTGTCTAATCGTATTGCTGTGTTGGTGCGTTCGATTACGGCTGATACGGTTGAGCAGACGGAAACTTCCCGAGCTGTGGCTCAGGTTATGCAATCGGTTGAATTAACCGCCCAAGAAACGTCCCAAGAATCTCAGCGGGTATCGGGCTCTTTGCAAAATCTGGTGGGTGTGGCTCGCGATCTGCTGACGTCGGTGGAACGCTTTAAGGTGGAGGGTGAGAAGACTTAGTGTGGTTGACACTGCCTGCAGCCTCAGCGTTCAGGATAAAGGGTTTGGTTTGAGCTGGGTCGATTTGAGTCAAGGTGTCTAATATCAGCATGTTAAGGGACGATGCCAACTGCCATCACGTAATTGAAGCACTGGCCTAATATTTCGATTTCATCTAGGAGACAAGGGTGATGCTGCCTGAACAACAACAGCGTATATTGGGCTACTTCATTGAAGAAGCTAAAGATCATCTCAATACGATTGAGCAGGGGCTGCTAAATCTTCAGGCAACCATTGGCAATCCAGAGATGGCGAATGAGGTGTTTCGGGCTGCCCACTCCGTGAAAGGGGGAGCGGCTATGCTAGGCATCGAAAGCATGCAGCGTACATCCCACCGGATGGAGGATTATTTTAAGCTTCTGAAAGAGGCCCCGATTAAGGTAGACCGTTCTTTGGAGTCTATGTTTTTGCGGGTGTTTGACGCGTTGCAAGAACTGCTCGAACAGCTGCAGGGACCGTTTGGTCTGACTGAGGAAAAAGAGCAAAGTATTATGACTGGGGTGGAGCCTGTATTTCAGCAGCTACAGGAGCATCTAGATAAGCTGGTATCTGAGGCTGATCCGAATGATGTGCCGTTGGCGGCGGCTGCACCGGTTATCTTTACCACCACCACCTCGCCGCAGCCGGTTGAAGAAAGTGCTTTAAAGCTGGTGTTTAGCAGTGATGTCTCCGCTGCGTTAAGGGAAATGCTGGCTCGCTTTAAACAGGCTGATACGGAGGAAAGTCGGGCAGCGTTAGAGGGCTGCTGTCAATTGTTAGAGCGGTTTGGTGAGCAGTTTAATTTGCCCACCTGGATGAATTTGGTTAAGCATGGTCGCTGGGCGGTGTGCGATCGCAACAATGACTATCGCACCCTAGCCCCAGTTCTCATTAAAGAGATTAAAAAAGCCCAGGACCTGGTTTTAGCCGGTCGTGAACCTGAAATAGCCCTCTCCCAAACCCTGCAGACATTGGCTGCGAAAGGAGATGCGGTGGAAGCGACCGATGATCTAGACTCCCTATTTTCAGACGACTCTCTGTTTGCAGACAATGATTTAGACAGTGACGTAACCACTGATACTGATATTGATGATCTGGCTGCCCTGGAGCCCGATCTATCCTTCGATGCCCTAGAAACGTCACCATCGGATACCGATGATGGGCTCTCCTTAGATGAGTTACTCAACGATGCCGCCACCTCCCCTTCTGGTCCAGAGGTCGGTGCCGCCGAACTAACTAGTTTGGCCGATCTCTTTGAAACTGGAGGAAGTGCTCTAGATAGTGACTGGCAAGAGGAAGATGTGCCCATTACTGAAGGGGCTGCTCCGGCCGAATCCCTCGATATTGATATCTCTCCCGACTTTGAGGATCTGCTCAATGATGATTCCTCTGACCTAGACGCTAGCTCCAATGATTTTGAGTCGGGCAATGAACTGGCTGACCTATTTGGTGACACCACAGACACGGTTCAGAACTTGAACATCACAGATGGCGGTTCAGGGAGCGGTCAGTCAGACATAGCCGACAGTATCGAGTCTGCCTCGTCTGAAAATATTGCTTCCATGGACAGTCTCTTTGGAGATGTTGCTGTGGCTGACACCTCGGCCAGTGTTGATGATCTGTTCGGTGATTTAGAGCCGTCTGACGGTGAGAGTGAGTCTGTAGATCTGTCTGATAGCTTGGGCGAACTTGATGCCCTAACCAACTCTGCGACGGATGATGAGCCTGTGGCAGCAGATCTCGATTTAGCCTTTGATGCCCCTGATATTGCTCAAGACGTTGACAATTTAGATGATTTACTGGGCGATAGCTCGGACGGTGTAGACCTGTCGGCAGATAGTTTTTTTGATGCTGGTTCAGCAGATGCTGACGGTTCAGGTGGGGCTGGAGCAGCTTCAGAGCAGTCCGAATTTGATGAATTTTTTACCCTGGATGACACAGCGCCCGACGCTGCCAAAGCAGAAGATTCTGACGCGTTGAGCAGCAATCTCTGGGGGCAAGACGACGACAATGAGTCCGAAGGTTTGTCCGTGACAGAAAGCCTATCAGACGATATTTGGGCTGAACCTGATCAAGCAGAAGAGTCTAAATCCCCCGCGCTAGACCTGGGTGCCTTTACTCAAGATACCGCTGAAGACGCAGAAGCTCTGGATTTGGATGACGTGTGGGCGTCGGTGGAAGATATCCCCTTAGAGGAAGTGACAGCTGAGGCAAACCTGCCTGAGGCCGAAACTTCTCTAGAGGATGGCTTAGACAGCCTATTTGACGATGCGGCTGAGAGCCCTAGGCTCGAGGCTGATACACCTGTTGCGGCTGATGATTTAGAAGGGCTGTTTGGTGATGAGGCCGTTAATGAGGATGCCGATCTGCTCTCTGGGCTAGATGAGTCTGCCACGGACGTACCCTTGGATGATGGAGATGGCTTAGACGACTTGTTTGGTGATGCTGTTGTTGAGGATGCTGAACTACTACCCTCTGAACCAGATGAGTCTGCCACGGATGCGTCTTTGGATGATGGTGGATTAGATGGACTGTTTGGCGATGCTCCTATGGAGGGTCTAGAGCTACCTTCTGACCCAGACAAATCTGATGAGGCTGACACGTCTTTAGACGATCAGGGGTTAGATGGTTTGTTTGGTGGCGATGCCGTTGAGGGTGCCGATCTGCTCTCTGAGATGGATGGAGCTGCCATAGAATCGGCCCCAGATGACGCGGGATTGGATGATCTATTTGGCGATGCCGCCGAGAGTTCTGAGTTGTCCTCTGAACCAGAGTCTGAACTAGATCAGCTGACAGCTCCTTTGGAGGATGGGTTAGATGGTCTATTTGCCAGTGATGCTGCTGAAAATGTTGAGTTACCTTCTGAGCTCCAAGGGATCGATGCGTCTGCTTCTAGTGAGGAAAGTGTAGAGGGGCTGTTGAGTGACGATGCTGAAGCCGATGGGACGTTAGATGACCTGTTTAGTGATGCTGATGTTGCGATTGAGGCCGAGACAGGGGCCGATAATATCCCTGAACTGGATGCTCTAGAAAGCTTAGAGTTAACCACCTCGGATGGCGACGATATCCCTGATTTGGGCATGGACAGCCCAACGGTAGAAACCGGCAGCGTGGATGCAGATATTATTAGCCAACCTCCATCTAGCAACATTGATTTTGATTTATTGGACTTAGAGGACGACGGCATCGTCACTGGCATTGTCACTGACGATGCCGACTTTGAGGGGGGACGTGCAGATTTAGGTGCCGGCGATACCAGTCTAGATTTGTTGATGGGAATGACGGGAGCGGTCCCAGCTGCCCCTGAACTTGACTTTAATGCAATCGAAGAGTCAGGAGGGCTGGAGGACGACGACCCGCTGGCTGGATTAGACGCAGTGGCTGAGACTGCTTCTGTGGCGGATGCTGAACTTGATCAGCCAATAGAGACTGACAATGCCTTGGGCAATAGCGGTTTAGAGCCCTTAGATTCTCTACTCTCGGAGCTGCCGGCAGAGATGGGTGGAGCCGCCGCCGCTGAAACGGCAGATGATAATAATGATGAATTCGGTGATCTTGACGCGCTGCTAGATGCACCAGATAAATCCGACAGTCCGATTCCTGATGCGTCGCCCTCATCAGCTGCATCTGATATAGATGATGAGTTTGGGGATCTGGAAGCACTGTTGCAGGAGGCGGATCAAACGTTATCTACGACATCATCCAGTACGGCGTCTTATCGGCCCACCTCGAACCGATTATCGAGCCGTCGCGTGGTGACCGATCAAACCATGCGTGTATCGGTTAGTCATTTGGACAACCTGAGTAATCTGGTGGGTGAACTTGTTGTTAACCGCAACACCCTAGAGCAAGATCAAGAGCGTCTGCGCCAGTTTTTAGACAATTTATTGTTCCAGGTGCAGCAGTTAAACGACGTGGGGCAACGCATGCGTGATCTCTATGAGCGCTCCCTACTGGAAAGCTCCCTGATTTCTAGCCGCCAGTCTTATCAAACGACGACTGCTAGTGCGCCCAATGTCAGCAGTATCGTCGGGGACCACGCGACGGGGGAATCGTTTGACGCTTTGGAAATGGACCGATTTACCGGTTTCCACACCCTGTCCCAAGAAATGATTGAGCTGATTGTCCGTGTCCGCGAATCGGCGTCTGATATTGCCTATACGGTTGAGTCGTCTGACCAAGTTACCCGTCAGTTTAGACAGGTGACCAATCAGCTTCAAGAAGGTCTGAATAAGGCGCGCATGGTGCAGTTTGCCCAGACGGCAGCGCGCTTGCCCCGAGCGGTGCGGGATATTTCTGTTAAGTGTGGCAAAGAGGCTCGCCTGGTGGTGGAAGGCCGAGACATCTTAATTGACAAAATGATCCTAGAGCAGCTCTACGATCCCATGACCCACCTGGTAAATAATGCCATTACCCATGGTGTTGAAACCCCTGAACAGCGCCGGCAGGCAGGCAAGGAACATGAAAAGGTGAAAACGATACGCGCTATATATCAAAGTAATCAAACCGACATTTCTCTCGGCGAATAAGGTGCGGGCATTGATCCTGACATTGTTAAGCAAAAGGCATTACAGAAAGGCCTGATTTCGCAAGCAGATGTCCAAACGATGACGGTATTGGACGTGTATGATTTGCTGTTTCATCCTGGATTTAGTACCCGAGATCAGGCTGATGACTTTGCCGGCAGGGGCTTTGGCATGGATGTGGTAAGGACATCGTTGGCCGATATTCGCGGTAATATCACCATCGATTCTGAACCAGGGCATGGAACTAACTTCACCATTCGCTTGCCCCTGCCCTTGAGTATTTCGAAAGCGCTGAGCTGTATTAGTAACCAGGCTCGTATT
>ERZ1740052.674-NODE-674-length-11509-cov-10.856731_pt1 | contig 11509 bp, 8 predicted proteins | sample MGYA00581750_ERZ1740052 | MGnify/ENA primary metagenome ERZ1740052 (study PRJEB43018, sample SAMN04849743) | marine metagenome | isolation source: floating plastic debris | place: Pacific Ocean | collected 2008-08-30 | study: EMG produced TPA metagenomics assembly... | reverse complement strand
CCATCCTACGAACACCCCTCTCCTGGCGGAAGGAGAGGGGAAGGGGGTGAGGTTTAGAGTATTTTGGATTCAAACAGAAACTGCTATATTTCAAATTAAGTAAATTATTTAGATGCAAGTAATTATTCGGTAGTCATACATTTATATATTATGACAAGCTTATAGTAATAATTCAAAAATTAAATAATTAATAATATCTATAAAAATGACCTTTTACTCTAAGGAACGCCAATATGAAGGCTCAAATTGGAATCCTTTTATACCTACTAGAAGAGATATCAAAAGAACTAATAAATTAGCAGGTAAAAATCCTATTATAGTTGGTGCGTTAGTATTTTTATTTCCCGTAGGCGCTATAGTCTATCTTAATAGAATAGAAAATTTTTTGAAATTTTTAGCATATTTTATTATTATTAGTTTGACTATAGTAATTATGTTCGGTGTTTATGTAGTTATTAACAAGGATAAAGGTTATGAAGAAATTAGTAAGGTTGCTCAAGTATATGACTCAATGATTAACATCGTATATTTATTAAGTCGTATTGCTGTTACTGTTGAAAGTATTAGAGCAGTTACTTTAGCTAGCAAGCGGCAATCTGAAAGAAACTTTTAATTTTTCTAAATATTTTTAAATTAATATGAGATTAAAAGTCTACTTTCGTAGGCTTTTTTTGCTATACAAATAAATGTTATAAACAAAGATTTGGTGCGTTAGAACAAAGTTCATAACGCAACGGCAATAAAGCGGGAAGAAAATCTACACCGCTTTTTGCCTCCCCTACAATACTTTTATATAATTGTAGCTGTTTGATACGAGCGCTATTAGATACAGTTTAATATAAAATTATGATTTTAACGCTTATATTATTCCAAACAATTCAAAATAAACAAATCCGCTACCCACATCCGCTACCCACATCCGCTACCACCATCTATTACCCACACCCGTTACCACCATCCGCTGCCACATCCGCTGTCAAAATCTAAAATTGCCATGTCTGTAATAGTTGCCACATTATATAAATTTGTCAAATTACCGGATTACGTAGAAAAACAACAACCTTTATTATCTATTTGCGAAACACAGGAAATAAAAGGAACTATTTTATTAGCTGAAGAAGGTATTAACGGCACCATTGCGGGTTCTCGTCAAGGTATTAATTCAGTTATTGATTTTTTGCGTTCCGATTCCCGGTTTACAGATTTAGAATACAAAGAATCTACCGCAGAATCTCCACCGTTTCAACGGATGAAAGTAAGATTAAAAAAGGAAATTGTGACTTTGGGTTTATCGGAAATCAATCCCAACGAACAAGTTGGAACTTATGTTAATCCCAAAGACTGGAACGAAATTATTTCCAATCCAGAAGTAACTGTAATCGATACTCGCAACGATTACGAAATAAGTATTGGTACTTTTCAACGAGCAGAAAACCCACAAACAGAATCATTTCGAGAATTCCCAGAATACGCCAGTAAAAACTTAAATCCCAACAAAAATAAAAAAGTCGCAATGTTTTGTACCGGCGGAATTCGCTGCGAAAAAGCTACTTCTTATATGCTTTCACAAGGATTTGAAGAAGTTTATCACCTCAAAGGCGGCATTCTTAAATATTTAGAAGAAGTACCGAAAGAACAGAGTTTATGGGAAGGCGAATGTTTCGTTTTTGACGAGCGTGTAGCAGTGCGCCATGGTTTAGAAGCCGGCTCCTACGATATGTGTCTCAGTTGCGGGCATCCGATTTCCGAAGACGACAAAAATTCATCCAAATACGAAGAAGGAATTTCCTGTCCCCACTGTTTTGATGAACTTACCGAAGAGAAGAAAGCCAAGATGCAGGAGAAGAAGCGGCAGAAGAAGGGTAATGGGTAGTAGGTAGTAGGTAATTGGGGAGACAAGGAGACAAGGAGACAAGGGGAGAATAAGTTAGGCAACGGATGGAGTTAGGAGTTAGGCAACGGATGGAGTTAGGAGTGGGAGCATTTTGCTCCCTGATTATTCCCAACTACCAACTACCAACTACCAACTACCAACTACCAACTACCAACTACCAATTACCAATTACCAACTACCTCTTCCTAGCCAACGTCAAACCATCGGCAATCGGTACCATGCTAATGGTGACTCGTTCGTCTTGATAAATTTTTTCGTTTAAAGCGCGGAGTTTTTTGGTTCTATTATCTTGAATTTGTGAATCTGCTACTTGTCCGTACCATAATACGTTGTCAACGGCGATTAATCCACCGGGACGAATTAATTTTAATGCTCTTTCGTAATAATCATCATAGCTGCTTTTATCTGCATCTATGAAGGCAAAATCAAAGGTATCTGTTTCACCTTCTGCGATTAATTTATCGAGAGTGGCGATCGCCGGGGCTATTTGTAAGTCGATTTTATCTGCTACTCCTGCTTGTTCCCAGTAACGACGGGCTATTGACGTATATTCTTCGCTCACGTCGCAAGCAACCATTTTACCTTCTGGTGGTAATGCTAAGGCCACCACCAGGGAACTATAACCTGTAAATACACCGATTTCTAAAGTTTTTTTAGCTCCCATTAATTGCACCAGTAAAGACATAAATTGTCCTTGCTCTGGTGAGATTTGCATGATATTTCTAGGATGCTTAGCGGTTTCTTGACGTAATTCTGCTAAAACTTCCGGTTCCCGTATTGATACTGATAGTAAATATTCATATATGTTATTTTCTAATCCCAGTGTTTGCTTAGACATTTGACTTATTCTGTTAGTTTTAATCGTTTCTTTACCGAGACAATATTTTAAGTTAATAATGTCTTTTTATTGTATTCCTGGTGAAATATAAGGATTTAGGTAAAACAAACTATGTAGTTTATGAATGATAATTTAAGTTCAATATTGGGAATTATAAGAATGGTTTTATTTGTTACATAGTATGCAATATTTGCTTTACCCTGTTGTAATTTATGTGCTGTTAGTTGCTGTATCGTATCTTGTTACCTTTTTACAGCTTCGTAAGGTGATGCTGCAATACCCAAGCTATCAAGTGCAAGCAGTCGAGAATATCCCGTCTTATTTACAAAAGTTGTTTTTGATTCCCATTCAAGAACTTCAAGAGTTTGGTTTTCAGCCAAGCTGCTATTTGCAAGTAAAGCCGATGTTAAAGGTTTATCCCAATACTGCTTGGGAGATTTTACTATATAACGAAACTTTTAACTGCTATGCAAAAGTTGGGATACGTCACCCGATAGAGCCTTTACATTTATTTGATATTGAATTTTATAGTTTTTTTAAGGATAAAACTTGTTTGGTAACAACAAATGGTAAGGGAAATACGGTTATAGGTAAAATTCCGTTCTTTATCATGCAAGATTTTTACACTGCCCAAACGTCTTTACAATGGCAGTATCACCAGCGTCGATTAAAGCAATTAAAAGTACATAAAACCCCAAAACTGTTATCACCGGAAGCTTTTACACAAAGACTCCAAATATACTTCCAAAATTATCTAAATTCCTTAGTCAAATTAAAACATATATTGCCAATTTCTAGAAAAGTATTATTTCGTTTAAATACAAGATTGGCATTAAAACTAACGCAAAAAATAATTCAGGGAAATAACCAAAGTGCGAATATTATAAAACAGCGTCGAGAACAAGCAAAAACCAAGTCTAAATTATTGGTAGAAATTCCTATAGAATTGGAAGTAGAGGGATTTCGACGGATGGAAAGATTGCAGCAAGGGCTTATCGATAAAAAATTACGTCCTTGGGCAATATTAGGTAGTTTTGTTTTATTCGTAGTTACTTCCACAAATTATTTTGGCACTCAAACTTTAATTATTTTTATTGCTGCATTAATACTTCATGAAGGCGGACATTTAATAGCAATGAAACTTTGCGGCTATCGCGATGGTTCTTTACTTTTCCTACCTTTTCTTGGTGCTGTCGCTACTGCTCGTAAAGACGATGCTACTTTGACTCAAAGATTTTGTGTAGCTTTAGCTGGCCCTTTACCGGGATTAATCTTAGGTGTATTATTAGCAATTATATTTAAAGATGCTAGTTCTTCAACTTGGGTAAAGCAAGCAAGTTGGATATTGATTTGCTTGAATTTATTTAATTTACTACCAATTTATCCTCTAGATGGCGGACAAATAATTGATATTTTATTATTTTCTCGTTTTCCCTATAGCGATGTAGCTTTTAAAGCATTTGGGGCAATTATAATTAGTATTTTAGGGGTTTTCCATCCGGCATTATTTTTGCTTACTATTCCCTTAGCATTAAATATTGTATATAGCTATCGTGCTGCGAAAGTAAATTCTAAATTACAAAAGTCTTTCCGAACAAATCCGCCATCCAATCAAGAAAATATCTTATATTCGCTATTTCAATCTTTACAGCAGTTTGATTATCATTATTTGCCATTCAACAGCAGATATTTACTGGTTAAAAAATTGATTGAAAGATATCACTGCTTTAATACTAAGAGGATAACCAAAGTAATTTTAGCAAGCGTGTATTGTGTGAGTTTGTTAGTAGGAATTTTTGGTAGCTGGCAAGCAGTAGTACCGAATAGAGTTGTGAATAAATCTACCGATTATGTTGGCATTCAGCAAGAAATACTAGATGAATAAAGACAATGGTGTAGAGACGTAGCACTGCTACGTCTCCGTAAATTTGGTTTGTAGCGATAAACGTGAAATAAAATCCGGTTACAACGGCTTGGGATAAAAAACCGCAGAGGGCACAGAGAGCGCAGAGGAAGACGAAGAGAGAGGAAGTTTAAATAATTCTAATACAAAAAACAGGTATTACATCAAAAAAAACGCGATAAATACGCTAATTATTACAAGACGTAGCAGTGCTACGTCTCTACATTTTTTGAACCTAGATTAAGGTTAATCTCGTTTATAATAATTTTTCATCGCTTTAGAAATTTTTTTCCATCGCTTTTTATTGTCTAAATAAACTTTTTGGTCTTGCTTTCGATTAAGATAATCAAGTTCTTTGTGTAATTTTTGGTAACTCAAAAACCTTGAATACTCAAGTTTCCCTGCTTGCAATGCTTGTTGTACAGCACAACCTGGTTCGTTGATATGTTGACAATCACGAAAGCGACATTGTTCAGCTAACGTTTCAATATCTTCAAAGGTTGAGTGAAAACTATCTTCACTTGCCCAAATTTGAATTTCTCGCATTCCTGGGGTATCTATAATTAAGCTGCCGTTTGCTAGTAAAATCAATTCACGATGGGTTGTTGTATGTCTACCTCTATCATCACCTTGACGTACAGCTTTCACTGCTTGTATTGCTTCACCTTTAAGTTGATTGGTAATTGTTGATTTACCTACACCCGATGAACCCAATAAAGCAACAGTTTTTCCTGGTTGTAAAAAGGGTTGAAGTGCTTCCAATCCCAAGGAATTTGCAGCACTAATTGTTATTATCGGTACACCCAAAGCAATACTTTCAATTTGATTTAAGCAGTCTTCTATGTTTTGACATAAATCTGCTTTATTCAATAAAATAACTGGATTTGCACCGCTTTCCCATGCCAATACTAAATAGCGTTCGATTCTTCTCGGATTAAAATCACCATCCAATCCCGAAACTAAGAATACCGTGTCAACATTGGCTGCAACTATTTGCTCTGTTGTTATTCCACCTACACTTTGACGAGAAAATTTACTTTTTCTAGGTAAAACGTTATGAATTGTGGCGCTTTTTTCTGATTCTCTCAAACGAATTACAACCCAATCCCCTACTGCTGGAAATTCTGATGGGGTTGCTTGATGGCGAAATTTACCCGTTACTTCACCTGAAAGCTCGCCAAATTCGCTATGGAGAATGTAAGTATTTCGATGTTCGATAGCAACTCTAGCTACCGTAAATCCATTTTGACGCAGCGATTCAAAGTTGGAAGCAAAAAAATCATTCCAACCTAAATATTCTAAATTCATTGTTTTCCTTAATTGGTGCTTTGTGGTTTGTACAAAGCGCAACAATTAGGAATTCGGTTTGATTAAGTACGATTTAGTTTTAGATTTATTTTTTAGATTATCTATCAAAGAGAAACCGATTTAAAAACCGAATATGATAACCCTTGCGCTTTGTGTCGCTTGTATTGCGTTACAATCTCTTGACTTACAAGTTCATTCATATTCAATCCTCCTTGTGATTCTTAATTTAAATACTACAATTGTAGTCCATATGATTTCAAAATTGTAATTTTATTTTGTTGATATTTGTAGAAATTACTAAATGGTGCGTTGCACTGTCGTGACAACACACCCTACATTTGATCCTTCTTAATAGCATTCCTCTCTAATTCTTTCCTCTGCGTACTCAGCGTCTCTGCGGTTTTTTATCTTTAATCTCTTAAATAAACAGAAATCACTCAAAATAACTTATGGAAATTCAGAAACCCGGTTTTTTCACAAAACCGGGTTTCTAGCGCTTTAACATTTCACAACCTGTATAGGATTGCTAAATCCTTTGTCAAACTTTAGCAACCGCTACTGGATTAACATCAACTTTGCGATTGAACAATATTCTTGGTTTGAGCAATATTTTGAACAGTAATATAAATGATTGCAACTCTCCAGGTGTATATTTATACTTCCATTGTCCGGGACGACAGAATAACATTTTTACTAAACGGCGATGTTGAGGTACTGTAACGAGTGGAAATTGAACTCGAATTGTAGGAAATTCTTCTTTAATCTCTGTACGTATAATATCGGCATTAAGCTGTAAATTTTCTTCGGCTATTTCGATCTTTACCGATTGATTCGGAATTAATTCCATCGGTAAAGGTTGAGTCAATGCTATTTCTGCACCAACTTCGGAAATCATTGTGGTTACTCCCCAAGCCGTTTCTTCGCCGATATCTAAACGTACTACCCTTCTTAAGTCAAACCATTCGTAAACATCGGCTTTGGGCGCATCCAGTAATATCAATAGAGCAATTCCAATTAATATTAAATTGTAGAGACTCCATATCCAGCCCAAATCTAAACCTTGAAAATGCTCTACTAATTCAGGAGTGGTTGTTTTTTGCCATAATAACGCCAAGCACGTTCCCAAATTGCGCCATAAGCTAACAGCATTGCCGATGAATAATAAAATTAAAGGTAAGGCTAAATTCAAGTTGAAATAAAATTTGTTATTAACGTTTCCTTTGGGTGTAACTTTAAATCCTTTGGAAAACGGATTTAAGATTACTTTGATTACCGTCAGCGCTAGAGGAAAAGCTAAGGCTATGCTGTATATTTCCGATAAAATTGCAGAACGAGAACGTGAATTTAACCAGGAAAATACTGTTAGCTGAGTAAGGTAAAAAGGTAGAAGGAAATAAAGTACTTCTTCTACAGTTGCTTGTACTGGAATGATGCCTAAAAACGAGTATGCTAAAGGCATTAATAAAAATCCAACGCGGGCAATACTGCTAAACCAGTTGAGCAATCCTTCTAAATGAACTAGTCTTTGTAATGGTCGCAATCCTTTAATTGTCAGAGGATTTGATTTAATAAAAAATGCTTGTAAAGTACCTTGTGCCCAGCGGATGCGTTGGGTTGCATGTGCGCCGATGTTTTCAGCAGCTAAACCCGCACTGAGTTTTTCATCTAAATATATCAGCTTGTAACCTTTGGCTGATATATTAATTCCTGTAAAATAATCTTCGCTGAGAGATTCGGTAACAAAACCACCTGTTTTTTCTAAAGCACTACGTCTGACAACGAAGGAAGTTCCGGCACAAACTACACTTCCCGCACTATCTTTTATCGGTTGAATTTGTCTGTAAAATACTTCTTCTTCTGGAGTTAGTAAATTTTCTAAACCCAAATTATGAGCTATTGGGTCTGCATTATAAAAGCTTTGCGGTGTTTGAATTAAAGCTGTTTGTTCATCTTGGAAAAATCCAACTGTACGATTCAAAAAGTTTGAGGTAGGAATAAAATCAGCATCGAAAACAACGATTAATTCTCCATTAATTTTAGTAATTGCATGATTTAAATTACCTGCTTTAGCATGAATATTTTCTTTTCTAGTGATATATTCGCATCCTAATTCTTCTGCTAAAGCTTTCATTTCCGGACGGCGAGTATCATCTAACAGATAAATAGTTTTATTTCTGTATTCTAAAGCCTGACAGCCAATAATTGTCCGCCGTAAAATAAAAGTTGGTTCGTTATAAGTCGGAATTAAAACATCGACGCTAGGATTAAAATTACCTTCAATAACGGCGATTGATTTTCTATCTGCATCATGACGGTTTTCTTTAAGATTCAGCATTAAAAATAGCTGAATTGTGGCGCTGAATAAAACAAACATTTCTAAACCAAACAAACCTAAGCTAAAGGCTCCATTCAAAGGAGTATCTAAATTCAAGGTTGAGAGAGAACGCCACAAAATGTATCTACCAGTTAATAATAATAATATTCCTACTACTAATCTTCTTGACCAAATTCGGGGTTGAGGAGAAACTTTCATTATCCCCCAAACAACTATTAACAAAGCTACAGTGGGAGCTAACAGATATTTTCCTGCTAGCATTGGTGCTTCCAACCATATTGGTGGATTCCGCTGTAAAAAGTTTATTTCAGCAAAAATTGCATTGATTTTATCTTCCCCAGCAAACCATGCTCCAACAACAGCCCCTGATAAGATAATCGTGCTTAGTAAAAACAGAGTTGCTGCTCTGAGTTTGAATTTACTTTTACGAGGATTGCCTCTATATTTTTCTCGGTTAGATTGTGTAATAGTCATTGTTATATTTATAAAGTTGGTAGATGAGTTGCTTTTGGATTTTGAATCGCTTTTTGCAAGTCAAAATTTTTGTCGTTACATTACTTAATATAAATTACAGAGAACTATATTGGCGTGCATGAGTAATATCACGCAACTTAAAATTGTTCTCAGCTAAGACTTAATATAGGTTTATTTGCACAACTCTGGATTAAAGCAAGATTAGAAATAAAATCGTAAATTTAGTCTAATTTTCAACAACTTCTCAGCTTCTATTAATTTATCTACTAGAACAAAGTCTTAAAGTGTACTCATAGACGTGAGGGCACCACAATGAAATTCAAATATGCAGCCGTTTTCAGTATTGTTGCTTTAATAACTGTAGGTTGTGGAAACGTAGAATCACAATCACAATCAGAAACTCAACCCCAAGCAGGAACTGTTACACAAACTCCTGCTGCTGGTGCGGTACTGTCTTCGGGTGCTTTCATCGATGCCGAACACCCAACCAAAGGTAACGCAAGTATTATTACTGAGAATGGCAAAAAATACATTCAGTTTGATAACCAGTTTAAATCCGATAACGGTCCCGATTTATTTGTAATTCTGCACAAAGACGATAAATTACCAACTAACGGCATAAAAGAAGCAGATTACACATCGATCGCTCGTTTGAAAAGCACAAACGGCGCTCAGAGATATGAAATTCCGGACAATGTAGATGTTTCAAACTTTAAATCGGTAGCTATTTGGTGTCGTGCATTTAATGCAACTTTTGGTTATGCAGTGTTAAAAGCATAAAGATACAAACTGTGTTGCAATTGCTCCTCCTCGATAATTAACTACAAGGCTTAGACAGAAAAATGGAACTATCAGATTTTGTTACACTCATACATCCGGCGATCGCAGTTGTTTTTGTATTTCCTCTCATCGGTAACGTAGTAAACTTTGCATGGGCTGCACGTCAGCGTCGCTTGCAAACCAAAGCTAAAGTAAAAAGTAAAATACCCGCTGTTTCTGGTGCTGAACACAAACGCTTAGGAGATTGGTTAACTGGCTCTGTTGTCGGATTAACTTTACTCGGTGTAGGGCATCCAATTACTGAGAATATTATTAAAGAAAAATTGTTGAGTAAATCACCTTTTCAAGTAGTTTTTATTTTTTTATTGTTTGCTGCCACAATCGCTTCTTTAGTATTTCTCTACAAAGCTAAAGAGAAAAAGTGGAGAGCAATTTTTGCAACCTTAACTGGAATGGGTATAGTTATATTAGGTTGCCAAGATGGAGTTTTTCGACGTACAAATGAATGGTATTGGTCGCATTACTATTATGGAATAGCAGCATCTTTACTAATGGTTTTCTCCCTAGCAATTGTACCGGAAATTTATCGCGACAAGTCCAACAAATGGCGGATTATCCACACAATTGTCAATACTTTCGCTTTAATGCTATTTATCGGACAAGGTATGACAGGTGTGAGAGATTTATTAGAAATTCCTTTGAGTTGGCAGAAACCTTTTGTCTTCCAATGCGACTTTGCTAATAAAACCTGCTCTTGACAGTGAACAGTGAGCAGTGAGCAGTGAACAGTGAATAGTTATCAGTTATCAATGATAGCTGATAATGAACTATTTTTTTTAATCCTAAAATTATTTTACTTCTATAGCAACTAACTACTATCAACTAACTACTAACTAATAACTAATAACAACTAACAACTAACAACTAACAACTATTAACTATTAACTAACTTTTATATGAAACTCGACTTTAATTCTTTAAGACTACGTTTAACGGCTGGTGTTGCAGCCTTTTCAATTCTCGGTTTAGGAAGTCTTGCTTCTTGGACTGGTTGGAGAATGCAGCAAATACTAATTGAAAGCCATAAAAAAAATATTGAAGAAATTGCGACAACAATTCCCCGCGATATTGAAATGATGAGCAAAATGGGTTCGGAAGAAAAAGCGATTTCTCAAGCGATTAATAATTTCAAGACTAATAACGCATTATTATGGGTAGAAAGTTTAGACAATAAAGTATTAGCAAAATCTAATACTTTGATGAGCTCATCTAACTCTCAAGAAAATAAATTATTTGCTTTAACAAAGGTACCAATTAAACCTAAAGTTGTCCAAGTTGGCAATCGCTATTATGTTTTGTGTAGCGATTCCTTAAGTATAAAAGGAAAGATAATTGGTAAGATTTCAGTAGCCCAAGATATCACCCGCGACCAAACAATGTTTGTAGCAATGATGCAAGGTGTTGGTGTTACTAGCGTTTTAGTAATTGTTGTTATGGCTGGAGCAATTGCTGTTTATATTCAGCGCTCTTTAAAACCTTTGCGACAACTTAGTCAAATGACAGAAGTAATTTCTGCTGACGATTTAGGTAAAGCACAACTTTATTTAGATAAAGCACCTACTGAAGTCAAACAGTTAGCTGAAACCTGTAATATGATGCTGGCTCGTCTTTCCGATTCCTGGGAGAAAGAGCGACAATTTGTTAGCAACGTATCCCACGAATTACGAACTCCCTTGACAATTGTCCACGGTTACTTGCAGAGCATATTAAGAAGACAGCAGAATTTAACCGAAATCCAAAAAGAAGCATTAGAAACTGCCGCGTCGGAAGCAGAAAGTACCATTAGTTTATTACAAGATTTACTGGAATTAGCTAGAGCAGATCACGGTAATTTACATTTAAATATAGAAAACTGTGTCTTGAATGATGTAGTTACCGAAGTTGTAGATATGGCTGATAAATGCAGCGATAGAGATA
>ERZ1740052.673-NODE-673-length-11568-cov-4.892035_pt1 | contig 11568 bp, 10 predicted proteins | sample MGYA00581750_ERZ1740052 | MGnify/ENA primary metagenome ERZ1740052 (study PRJEB43018, sample SAMN04849743) | marine metagenome | isolation source: floating plastic debris | place: Pacific Ocean | collected 2008-08-30 | study: EMG produced TPA metagenomics assembly... | reverse complement strand
AAAAGGGGCACCCTACGTTATAGTTTCCCCATTTGGAACAATAGTCCGGAACGAACCACCCAGACCATTGCCGAAGGTGTCGCCCTGGCGCTACATGACGACAAACGATTTAAGTCTGACACCGAGTCTCCTAAAGTGACCCTCACCGATGTGGCACTGCTCGATTTACCCGGCTATGACACGGCATTAAATACGGCAGCCCACGTTTGTGACGGTGTTATTCTAGCGCGGGAACTGGTGGCGGCTCCCCCTAATGTGGTTACCCCCACTGCTCTAGCCGAGACGGCGACAGCCATTGCCAATGACCATGGCCTCACCCTCAAAATATTAGAGCAGGCCGACTGTGAAGCGCTGGGTATGGGGGCCTATCTGGGTGTTTCCATGGCGTCGGATATGCCCCCCAAATTTATTCACCTTACCTACACCCCTGAGGGTGAGCCCAAACGCAAGCTAGCGTTAATTGGCAAAGGGCTTACCTTTGACTCCGGCGGTCTTAACATCAAGGCCGGGGCGGGCAGCATGATCGAACTCATGAAAATGGATATGGGAGGCGCAGCTGCGGTGCTGGGGGCTGCCAAGGCCATTGCCCAAATTAAACCCGATGTGGAAGTTCACTTCATTAGTGCGGCCGCTGAAAATATGATTAGCGGCCATGCCCTGCATCCTGGAGACATTTTGACCGCATCCAACGGTAAAACCATCGAGGTTAATAACACTGATGCTGAAGGTCGTTTAACCCTGGCCGCTGCCCTGGTCTATGCCGATAAGCTAGGGGTAGATGCCATGGTGGATCTGGCCACCCTCACCGGAGCCTGTATTGTGGCCCTGGGCAATGATCTCGCTGGTCTATTTAGCCCTGATGATGAGTTAGCCGGAAATCTATCCCAAGCGGCAGAAGCCGCTGGTGAGAAACTCTGGCGGATGCCCATGGAAGACAAGTATTTTGATTGGCTGAAATCAATTGTGGCGGATATGATAAATACAGGCCCTCGTCCCGGTGGGTCCATCACAGCGGCACTGTTTCTCAAGCAGTATGTGAAAAAGACGGCCTGGGCCCACTTAGACATTGCCGGACCTGTGTGGAGTGAAAAAGACAATGCGTACAACAACCCTGGTGCCACAGGGTATGGTGTACGCACATTGGTTCAATGGATTTTGGAGAGTGCTTAACTAACGCCCACTCGCCTGCGCCGGTTAGCAACTTCAAGCAGCTGACGCTGTGGGACTGCTTGGCTGTTGTCGCTTGACGTAGGATGTGCTGCTGCTAATACTTTTTTCCCTTCGCAGACCATTTCTTGACGGCAACTGGGACAATACCAAAACATTCTATTTTGGCTGATGTGACGCAGCAGCGTGTCTTCGCAGAGGCTGCACTGAGCGCCGTTTTTTGATGGTGAAATATTAATCAAGTTTTTCATAGGTCGTCGCATCCTATGGATGCGTCACTGACTGTCCCTACGATGCCCAGCCTTTTTAAAAATTGCTGTAACTTTGCATATATTTGTACAAAATTTTAAGATAAACGTTTCATAACATAACTGTGTGATGTAATAACTGCTGTTGTTTTAAGCAGTGCCCGTAGCAGCGTGCAATATGAAACGCATATTCGGCAGCTCAACGTGGCTGTGGCGCACTGATTGCCAGGTTGAGCCGATGATGCCCGCTCTGGCTGTTGAGCTGCTGAGCAAGCATCGGCCCCTGGGTGTCGTTACCAAGGCGTTTGTAGAGCTATTTAGCCGCCTAATTTAATAGCTCCCCAGTTTCCTGGAGCTGGTGGAGTCGTTGGTAAAGCCCCCCTTGGGTTAACAGCTCATCGTGGCTACCTATTTGGCTGATGCGTCCTTGGTCGAGTACTACGATCTGGTCTGCTTCTCGGACGGTGCTGAGACGGTGGGCAATGATGATCAGCGTGCGGGTTCCAAATAGGGAGCGCATCGCCACCTGAATCGCCCGCTCTGACTCATAGTCCAGACTGGAGGTGGCCTCATCAAACACCAGCACGTCCGGTTCCATCACCAAGGCCCGCGCAATGCCAATGCGCTGACGCTGGCCCCCCGATAGTCGTACACCCCGCTCACCCACCGTGGTCAGATAGCCATGGGGCATCTGCTTGATAAACTCATGGGCCTGGGCAATTTTGCAGGCGGCCTCCACCTGTTCCACCGTAGCTCTCGGACAGCCATAGAGCAGGTTTTCCATTAGCGTGCCGTTAAAAATATCCACCTCTTGATGCACAATCGCCAGTCGTTGCCGATAGCCCGTAATGTCTAAACGACGCAGGTCTTGACCATCGATTAAAATGGCCCCGCTTTGGGGCTCAAAATAACGGAATAATAGCTTAACCAGTGTGGACTTGCCGGATCCCGAACGCCCCACTAGGGCTACCGTCTGACAAGGCTGTACTAACAGCTCAATATCTTTGAGGACGGGCTTATCGGGGGTATAGCCAATGGTGAGCTGGCTAAAATGCACCTTGCCGGTAAATCGGTAGTCAGGCACATCGTCGGTAAGCTGCCCTGCGTCTGTACCCGCCGGTAAAGCGACAAACTCCTGAAACCTTGCCATGGCGCCATATCGACGCACAAACATTTCCGCCAGACTACAGATTGGATCCACCTCGGCATAGGCCATGCTAGACAGGGTGAGAATCGTCACGAAATGCCCTAGGGAGATACTTCCCTGGACCGTGGCCCACAGCGTTAGGGCAAGCACACCAAAGGTACAACTCTGTACGATGGTGCGTTGCCAGGTGCCCAGCTTTACATAGCCCAGATGGATCCGATAGTCGACCACCTTAAATTCTCGATCTAGCCGCTGTTGCTGTCGCTTTAGCTCGCGCATTTCTGTGGCAAATGCCTTGACTGTCTTGATGTTGGTGATAATCTCCGAGGTACGGCTCTCGGTATTCTCCATGTATTTGTCCAGTTTCTCTTCTTGCGCCGACAGTCGTTTGAGTCGCAACAGACTATAGCCAACAATGACCAAAAACGAACTGAGTACCACCAGAGCAATGGGCCAGTCTAAAAAGGCAATGACAACAAACACCCCAAACACCCGCACAATTTTAGGGATAAATTGTCCAACAATTTCTGGATAGGTCCAGGTGTAGTTAGCTAAGCCTTTGGCGACCCGGGCGGCAATTCGACCCGGGTTGTTTTCATCGTAAAATTCTAACGGTAGAGTCAAGATTTTCTCTAGGGAACGCCGGGCCTGATCTCGTCGGGCCCGCAGTGCCGTATCCCAGTTAAACCAGGGACCGATCCAGGGCTGGATTGGCGCACGTCCAACGGAGATAACCCCCACTAAACCTAACAAAACTAACAGTGAAAATGTTGGGGTGATGGGTTGTTGTAGCAATCGACCAAAAACAGCAATCAAGTTCTCGAGGGGCCGATCGAGGGGCTGTTGTGAGAGAACGTTGAGCAGCTGCCCAATGGCATAGGGTACAAACAGATCAATGATTTCGAACGTACCCATGGCAGCCGCATTAAACGCTGTTATCAGCCAATATTGTCGATAATATTGAAGGATTTTGAGTAGCTTGTCCATGGGATGCCTCCTGATGTCGTCCGCTGGACGACGGTCTTGTATTATGTTTAGGCTACAATCGTACTTCGCAAAAAAGAGATCGACAAGGTAGCCATGGCAATCGACGCATATGTCAATTGCGAGTCAGGATAGTGGATTGCTGTGTCCATAGCTGCTATTATCTGAAGCTATCAGGATTATGTATGTCTTAAACGATGGGCGCAGCTATGGTTTGGGTCTGCAGGGATATCCATGGTTCTGACTAACCTGACCGATGCAATAGAATCCATGGGAGTTAGGTCTGTTCTATTCTGACCCCTAACGCCTGATGTCTGCATCTGACTATTATTTTGTGAAGAAAACTAATGAAGGTTGGGACTTTCTTCGCTCAGACGTTTGAGCGCCAGGGTTTGGTCGGTTTGGATGGAAATTTGTAGGTCGGAAAGTTCCTGGAGCTGCTGTCCAATGGCCTCGGCTTTTTTCTGGGCGTTGCGGCGTTTGTAGAGTGCGGCGCGGGCCAAATCTTCTCGGCCTCGGCTAAGGGCGGCGTGGGCTACGTGTTTCCACTGATGGCTGTCGCTCTGGGCTTGTTTGTAGTCAGGGAGAAGGGTGCTGGTTGCGATCGCAATATTATTCAATGCCTTTGCAAATAAATCTAAAATTGCCTGGGGTGTTTCCTGCTGTGCCGCCTGTCGAGTCAACCCACTGGGTAGCTTGATCTGCTCTAACCTCAGCCCAAAATTATCCAGCTGCGGGCTGATGGTCTTGCCAATTTTGCACCAGTTGGCAAAATGTTCGCAGTTATTAAAAAACAGGTAGTAGCGCTGTTCCCCCAGCCGACTTTCAGCTCGGTTAAGCACCACATCGGGAATAAATGCCACCGACTGGGACAACGTATACACCGGGTTGCCTTGGGCAAAGGCCTCAAAGCTGGTGCGTGATACCGTTGCCGTTCCTACTTTGCGATAGTGAATAACGCTACCATCACCACAGTCAATCCCATGGTGCTGGTAGGGGATACCCATGACATCACGCATCACATAGACCTGATCGCCTCTGGCCATCTAGGCAAGCCCGTTATCCAGCGGGTCGGGGTTGGTTTTAGGGGGCATTGTATCTCGAATATCGGTTTTGATCACATCCAAATCCGTTCTTACGGGCTGGTCTGCGGCTGATGTTTGGCCAAACTGATGCTGCTTGCGACGGGCCAATAACTCTTTAATCGAGGCAGCCGACGACTTTTCTGGCTGCTCTATGGTGATCTGTAAGTTAGGGCCAGACCGCGCTAACCGGACCACCAGCCCATTTTCGGCAGTTACATTTTGTATCCGTTTGCCATCTAAATAGGTGCCGTTGGTGCCCAGACTTTGAATGGCCCAACCCGCTACTCCTTTATGAATTTCCAGATGATGTCGAGAAACAACGGCACTATAAAGGACTACATCATTATCCGTAGAGCGGCCAATCCGAATGACGTCTTGTTCCTCAAAGGTCCAGTGCTGGATGGGGTTTTTATTCTGCGGGTGGAGTAACGATAGGGTAATCACGTTAATACATCGAAGGGCAATCTAACAGGGATGGCAGCGCAGAAGTGACAATTAAACGGTCGATTGGTACCTCCATGGACCCCTATGCAAGTTGAAAAATAAAGCTCACTTTATCACCTTTTCCAAGGGCAACGCGATCTCCAGGTCGCAAGCGATGGCGGTTTCCTGCAGCGAGTGGCAAATTATTGACGTACGTACCATTGGAACTTCCGACATCCTCAATATAGTAGACATCGCCCTCAATACGGATATTTGCATGAACGCGAGACACAATTTCTGATTCAGGAAAACCAGAGACGTCTATATCGGGTGGAATGCGATCGTTGGGCTTACCAATATGTAACAAACTAAGCCCAATGGGTAACTCCATTGAGGTGTCAGTCTGCACATGGAGCAGCTTGGCTGTAAAACTCTGGATTTGGGTTTGGGGAACTACGACCGCCTCACTGACAACGGCCATCTCACCGATACCCATACCATTATTTACATCACCAGCCGCTGGCTGGGTAATGGGCGGTGCGCTGTAGATATCAACCGCTGTTGGAATATTGGCCGGTACGGGATCTGCGGGTAACGGTGGTGGTGGTCCGGTGGGGAGTGGCTCTGGGGGTACCAGGGGCTCAGGCTCAACCAGCTCTGACGGTTCACCGTAAAGCGGCGAGGCGGACATGGCTGGGGCTACGGGTTCAACCGTGGTACTAGGCAGCGGAGCGGGCGAATTGGTGTTGGCCGCGGTGGGCTGAGCGGTTTGGCTAGCTAGGCTATGTCCACACTGACCACAAAAACTAGCGTCTGCTTGCACATCTGCACCACAGTTGGAGCATTTGATAAGCGCTGGCAGGGGAGTGTAACAGGCTTCACATTGCGAAGCCGCTTCTGGATTTTGATGGTTGCAGTTTGGGCAAATAATCATAGCGGTCTGATTTACGCTAGCCATGTATAAACTACACGGTTTCGGCGATTTTCTGTCGATGCGTTGGTAGAAGTATAAGTAATCTTTGACTTTGTTCTGTATCCTTGCGTATCTGAGGGTTTGAAGAGACAGAGGGGCATCCCCCCTAATGGTTTATTCAACCCTAGGGGAGAGATATCCGAGGGGTTAATGAACTGTTCGTTCTACGGTAGTGGGTAACCCTTGGCTGGCGTCGGCATCCATTAACCACGTTAATTTACCCGCGGGGGCAATGAGCCTGGCCGGATAGGTGGCACTGTCGGCAGCGGGGGCAAACACCTGGGAGAGGGCGGTCTGTTTGTTAGCACCGGCCACTAGAAATAGGACATAGCGACCCTGGTTGATGAGGGGGCTAGTAAAGGTGATCCTGGGCTGACCATCTTTGTTGCCAACGGTGACCCAGCGATCAAACTCATTGAGTGCCAGGGTATGGGGAAATAGGGATGCGGTGTGGCCGTCATCGCCCATGCCCAGCAAAATGATGTCAAATTGGGGGATTTCTGATTCTGAAGCGGCTTGAAAGCTATCGGCCAGGCTTTGCTGGTACCGTTCGGCTGTGGTTTCGGGGGAGTCGGTGTCGGTGGGCACGACAAAAATGTTTTCCGGTGGGATGTCGACATGGTTAAGCCAAGCTTCACTGGCCATCTTGGCATTGCTGTCAGCGTGGGTGGCGGGGACATAGCGCTCATCTCCCCAGTAGACGTAGATCTTGTCCCAGGGCAGATCGGCTTGGGCAATGGCCTGGTAAAGCGGTTTGGGTGTACTGCCACCAGACAGGGCAAGGGTGCATCGTTCGCGGGTTGCGATCGCATCGCGGATCAGCTCAATCACCTGGACAGCCGCTGCGGCCACAAGGGCAGCCTTATCAGCAAATACATGGACCTGAGGGGCCGTTTTCTGTGAAGAGTTTGGGGCGACAGTCATAGATCAGAATCACCAAATATTGAAAAAGTCTGAGAACGGGTGGTCTAACCCCATCCCAGATCAATCTCGACCCTGTGATAAAACCACAGCCCCAGATATGAACCAGGTTGAGTGCCACCTGAACGCTAGCGCAGCTTATGGATACCCTTCGCTACTCTTAATAGACTTTGTATTATTTTGAGCGACTCAGCAGTGATTAACTTGGGGAGATTAACGTTGGATAAGCACCCCAGCTAGTTGGAGTAAAGGGTAGGTCGTGAATGGGACTTAATATTTCAGTTGTTCTGCCTTGCCTAAACGAAATTCGCCACGGCTATCTGCCCCGTATTTTAGATAACTTGGTCCTGCAGCCAGGGGAAAAACAGCTAATCATCGTCATGAGCCATAGCACAGACGGCACCTACGATGTGATTACCCAACACCCGGCTGCGGCTGCTTTCAAACTCATTGACACCGAGGCCACTAACCGAGCCCAGCGCTTGACCATTGGTATCCAGGCGAGTCAGGGAGATGTGGTGTTGCTGCACCATCCGGCCACCCTGTTACCCACGGATGCCCTCGCCCAAGTCCGGCAGGTGATGGCCGATGATGCCATTACCTGGGGTGGGTTTCGCCACAGCTTTGACATGGACCATTGGTTGCTGCGGTTTACCTCCTGGTACTCCACCACTCAGCGACCGCAGTTGAGTCGCATTCTCTATTTAGATCACTGTATCTTTGCTCGCCGAGAGGCCCTGCTCCACATTGGGGGGGTGCCCAATATGGATATTTTTGAAGACACCGCCCTCAGCCGTGCCCTGGGTCAGTTTGGGCCACCCCATGTGGTTCCCGGCACCATTGTCACCTCCGCTCGCCGCTTTAAAGAACGGGGCATCTATAAGCACGCTGCCCTCAATCAGCTGCTCAAGCTGATGTACCACGCCAAGCTCGATCCTAAAAAAATGAACTGGCTCTATGAAGGAAAAAGCCAAATTAACGTAAGCTACAACGAAAGTGAAAAGGATTAAATGTCCCGCACCTATAAAGCCACTGGCATCAACTTAAAAGCCGCTCCCATGGGTGAAACCGACCGGTTGATGACCATCCTTACCAAAGAATATGGACTCCTGCGGGCCATCGCTCCCGGTGCCCGCAAGCATAAGTCGCGCTTGGGTGGGCGCAGTGGGCTATTTGTGGTTAACGAGCTGATGCTGTCCAAGGGCAAGTCCCTCGACAAAATGATCCAGGCTGAAACGCAACAGTCATTTCCGGGGCTAAGTCGAGACTTAGCTCGGCTGACGGCGGGGCAGTATTTAGCGGAGTTAGTGCTGTGCGAGGCCAGTGAGCAACCCCAGGCGGAGCTGTTTGAACTGCTGGTGGCCCATTTAGAACGCCTGGAAAGTGCTTCGTCTAGTGCTGTGCTGGCCTGCTTAGCCCACGGTACGTTTCATATTTTGGCCCTGGCGGGGGTGGCCCCAGAGCTGCGTTACTGCTGTCTTAGCCGCACGCCGATTAAGCCTCAGCTGGGGGGAGGGGCCGATAATCCTTGGCAGGTGGGGTTTAGCATTCAAGCCGGTGGGGTCATTACCCTAGAGCAGCTAGAGCAGCTAGAAAATAACGCTGGCCCTGCCGACTATGAGGTCGGTCGTCGCAAACGGATTTATGGCTCGCTGACGACGACCATCGGCGCATCAGAATTAGCCTTATTACAACAATTAGGTCAAGCAGAGCTTGTTTTTACGCAAGCTAGTTCTTTACCATCTATAGGAGGGGGTGGTGCAGCTCCCCACAGTCTGTGGCGTCGTGTTGAACGTCTGTTGAGAAACTACGCCCAGTTTCATTTTGATCGACCCATTCGATCGGCTGCACTGATCGACAGCTGCTTTGCCTCATCTGCTTATGCTTCGTGAGTCTGACTCGAGTGAGTCTAAATTTTCTGAAGGGTCTGATCCTCAGTCAAATGGCCATAACCCTGGGATGACTGGCCCGTTGTCGGAGACGGCTAACGGCGCTGACTTAACGGAGCAACCTGCCGAGCCAGTCACTGGTTTTTGGCCAGTGTTGCAAAACCGTAATTTTCTTACCCTATGGGGTGGTCAGGTGTTTTCCCAGCTGGCCGATAAGGTTTATCTAGTATTGATGATTGCCATCATTGCCAGCCAATATGACGCGCCGGGGCAAACCATTAGTGGCTGGGTCTCAGCGGTAATGATTGCGTTTACAATTCCGGCGGTTTTATTTGGTTCCTTGGCGGGGGTATATGTGGATCGCTGGCTAAAGCAGCCGGTGCTGGTGCTGACCAATCTGCTGCGGGGCGCTTTGGTGATAGTGCTGCCCCTAGGGCTATGGCTCACCCATGACATGGGGGCAGTGGCGGGTATTCCTATTAGTTTCTGTCTGCTGTTGCTAATTACCTTTCTGGTATCCACCCTGACACAGTTTTTTGCCCCGGCAGAGCAGTCTGTGATTCCATTAATTTTGGAAGACCGGCATTTGCTATCGGCCAACTCCCTTTACACCACCACCATGATGGCGTCGGTGATTATTGGGTTTGCGGTGGGGGAGCCACTACTTGCGATCGCAGATAGCCTGCTTACCCCCCTTGATGGCGGTACCGGCATTGGTAAAGACATCCTGGTGGGGGTGAGCTATGGCCTGGCCGGGCTGATCCTGACCACAATGCGTACGGGGGAATCTACCAAAACCCTCACCCGAGATAGCCACGTGTGGGCCGACATCAAAGACGGTCTGCGCTACATTCAGCAGCGGCCCCCCATTCGTAATGCCATTATTCAGCTGGTGCTGCTGTTTTCGGTCTTTGCCGCCCTGGCGGTGTTGGCCGTGCGTCTGGCGGAGGTTATCCCGGCCCTAAAGCCTTCGCAATTTGGTGTACTACTTGCCTCGGGTGGCGTGGGTATGGGCCTGGGCGCAGCCGTGATCGGGCAGCTAGGGCATCGCGTTGCTAAGCGACACCTGAGCCTGTTGGGGTTGTTGGGTATGGGGGCTGCCCTGGGTGGGCTTTCCCTAACCATCCATAGCCTCTGGGGTAGCCTGGCCCTGATTGCCGTTCTGGGGATGTTTGCCGCCACCGTAGGGATTCCTATGCAAACCACGGTGCAAGAGCACACCCCCGAAGAGATGCGAGGCAAAGTCTTTGGTCTGCAAAACAATGTGGTTAACATCGCCTTGAGTTTGCCCTTAGCCCTGGCGGGCGTTGCCGAGTCCCTGGTGGGATTGCGGCCCGTGCTGCTGAGTCTGGCTGGTATCGTCGTCCTAGGCGGTCTGCTCACCCAAACCGTGTTTACGGTGCCCGCTGAAACGCCCTCTGCCCAATAAATCTAATTACCCCGCTAGCGACTCAATACCGAGTAACTCGTGAAATGCTGATAAAGTCATATAAAGCATTCGTACGGTTGCTTAAGTGGCATTAAGTTAGGTTGTTTGACTGGTTACTTAAGCAAACAAGGGTTCCTAACGGGCGTCTTGCCAAACGGTTTAACTCGTAAAGCCGTTCGTGTCTGCTTTGACTGTTTGCTTTTATAGCTTTGTGCACGTAGGTCACAACACCAGTGATCGCCAGAAGTTCTAAATAGCAACAGCTATGTGCGATGCAATTGACTGTTGGCATAACCTCTCCTTCGGAGATATGCATTCAACCAATTGTCATAAAAGCGCCCTTTTAATAAACGTCCGAATTTATAGCCCCCTTTAGATGCACATTGCATGGATTGGTAAAAAATCCCCGTTTTGTGGAAATGTCACCTACGGTCGAGAGATTACAAACGCTCTGCTAGAGCGTGGTTACCGGGTTACATTTCTGCACTTTGCGACGGATGAAGAATCATCAGACGATCACGTTGGCTACGAAGAGGTTTCCCTACCCTTCATTTTCAAATCCCAAATCCTTATCATTCCTAGCTTTAGCTCAGCCAGACGCTTGGCGGAGGTGCTAGCCGAACTCAAGCCAGATTTAGTCCATGCTTCGTTATCCCTGTCCCCTTTAGATTTTAAGCTGCCAGAAATTTGCCACGAGCTGGGAATTCCCCTGGTCGCCACATTCCATCCGGCCTTTGATCGCAAGCGTCGCAATCTCACCTCGGGGACTCAGCACTTTACCTACCAGCTGTATGCTCCACGATTGGCTAACTATGACCGGGTGATCGTATTCTCTCGAATTCAGCAGGAGCTGCTGGTCAAACTGGGGGTGCCTTCAGAGCGGGTTGCGGTCATTCCCAACGGGGTGGATGTGTATCGATATGCCCCAGGTCCGTCCCGCATTAAGAAAGAGTTTCGAGCTAACCAAATCTATGTCTATCAAGGGCGGCTGGCCATTGAGAAAAATGTGGAGTCGATGCTTAAGGGATGGAAACTGGCCAACATGGGCCCAGAAAATAAGCTGCTGATTGTCGGCAGTGGTCCCTTAGAAACGGCCCTAAAAACCGCCTATGGCAAAGATGATTCGGTGATATGGCTGGGGTTTGTTGCCGATGAGCGTCGCCGTATTGAGATTTTGCGAGGGGCCGATGCCTTTATTTTGCCGTCTTTGATTGAGGGGCTATCCCTGTCGTTGCTGGAGGCGATGGCCTGTGGCGCAGCCTGTATTGCCACGGACGCTGGGGCGGATGGAGAAGTGTTGGA
>ERZ1740052.672-NODE-672-length-11576-cov-13.548216_pt1 | contig 11576 bp, 11 predicted proteins | sample MGYA00581750_ERZ1740052 | MGnify/ENA primary metagenome ERZ1740052 (study PRJEB43018, sample SAMN04849743) | marine metagenome | isolation source: floating plastic debris | place: Pacific Ocean | collected 2008-08-30 | study: EMG produced TPA metagenomics... | reverse complement strand
AATTTTCATTCCCAGGAAGCTCATCAACCATCGCAATAGGTGGAATATGGCTATAATTATACTTATATTCCCGTCTAGCAACTTCCAATTCATTAAGAGGCTGCATATTTTTGTACTTATTTTGTGATAATTCTGTCATATCTAATTTTTCCTCCCCCAAAACGTTTTATAGATATAACTTCAACAACCAATCGTAAAATACGGTTTTTTTTATTTTTCTTAATGAATTAAGTTAATTTCTTTGCAATACGACACTATATATATAGAAAATAAGCGAGTAGCAAGTAGCAAGTAGCGAGTAGCGAGTAGCGAGTAGCGAGTAGCAAGTAGCAAGTAGCAAGTAGCGATAAGGATTTAAGGGTGATTTACATTCTGTTACATAGGTCAGTTTATTCCTGCCGACTTAGTTAGCATAATTTTAAACTGACTTTGACTTTTAAAACATCCTCTAAACAATCACCCTCACGGGTACCCTTGAATTTAAGTAATTATTACTCAAGAGTTGAAGTTTAAATTATAGAACAAACAAAAAGGTTTGCCCCTCGAGATAAATTCACTTTCAATCAAAAATAATGACTTAAATTGCATAATTAAAATGTTATCAATATATAGTCTTACAATAATTATTTATCTGGATAAATCAATATCTATTTGTTTATTTTATTACCACAATTAACTTATATTACTAATAGGAAAAATTCAATGTTATCTCAAAAAATTGCCAAAATTAGCTTAATTAGTCTTTCCGCTAGTGCTATTTTATTTAGCGGTGCAGCTTTTGGTCAAAATGTGAATCAAGAAATTGATGGTCTTGCAGATGGACCCGAAACTTTTGTAGACGCAATTAACACAACGATTAATCCAACCGGAAATTTAAACCAAAAAATTAAGTGTGAAGCAAGAAATAACGTTGTGAATATAGACCCTCGCTGTGATGCAAGGAACACTGCAATTTATGATTCTCATACTACACATCCCACACCCGATAAACCCCATCACCCTCATCACCCCGCTCCCCATGTTCCAAATTTGAACCAACATGTGGAAAATGGAGGGAATAATACCACCGTGGTTGCTCCCTCTACAGCTAATTCCAACTCTAAGAGTAGTTCTAACTCTCGCAGTAATGCGAATTCTAAATCTAAAAGTAATTCCAATTCTTCAAGTGATAGTAACTCTAATGCAAATATAGGTGATGTTAGTAATAGTGCAGCTGCTAACACTGGAGACCAAAAAAATCAACAGTCTGTAACTACCGGTGCTACTAATGTTTCACCCTCTACAAGAGTAAAAGTTGATGGAGACAAATATAGTAATATTCAATTTGGTTCTCAAGCATCGGGAACCCGTGGTGAAGCATTTTCTTTCCAATATCGTTCTAGTTGTGGTGCGTCTATTGGTTATCGTCAAGGATTTGCTCTCAAACCAAAACGCATTGGTGGTGGTGCTTTTGGTGTAGCTTTGGATATTTCTAGTACAGGTATGGATACTATCGAGAGTCGTGAGAATGTTCAAAATAAGATGGATACAGCATTTTTAACAGCAATGAGTGTCGTTAATAGTCAACAAGATTTTGAACAACGCCTTAATAGCGGTACCGTATCTCATCAAGAAGCAAAAACTCGCGCCATCGCGAATTGCGCTCCTCAATATCCTGTAGTTCATCAAGTTGAGGGTAAAAAGGAAATTGTCGTTAAGAAGGAATATATAGAAAGACCACGGACTTGTACTGCTATAGGTTGTAATTAAGTCTAAGTAAAGTAGAGATGGATCGCAAAGCGCGGTTTTTGAATAATTCCGTTTTCGTCAACTTACATCTTGCACCATTTTCAACAACCGCCTTAGAATAAATTCTCAGGCTAATAGACAAAGTCTTCTAAAGAAGACTGAGCAAGGCTTTTAGTGCGTTTTAACGTACTTTGTTTTTTAGCCTTGGAATTGATTCCAAGGTGGTTTTTGCGAGTGGTGCAAGATGTTAGTCAAGGCTGATTTCAATCGTGAATAATTAAAATCATACCGCGCTTTATGAATCTGCTTGTTAATTAATATTACTTTGATTCAAGCTATAAAAATTAAGGTATTTATAGATTGTATAGATTACCTCAAAGCATGATGCATTAATGAGCGCAAAGTTTTTTCACAAATTCAGTATAAAGTACTCAGTTTTTTCCTGATATTAGGGGTTAATTATGAAGATTTTTTTTAGTTGTGCGGTTGCGAGTTTTTTAGCTATTTTACCTTGTACTCAAGTCTTAGCAGAAACAATTCCAACTTATTCCAAAAGCGCAAAAGAATTAACAGTTACACAATCAATAGCTATAGTCAAAAAACGGGAAGTAATTCCTGGCAGAGTTATATTTAATCGTCAAAATGGTTGCTCGTTTCAAAGTCCGATTACTAAGAATTATCTTGAAGACGGAACTACTCTAGAAACTCCAATTAGATTCGCTTTTTCTGGAAATAATATTCCAAAATGGCGTTCTGAATTAAAAAAACCTTGGCAGTCAAAATTAACAGATTATACAGCAGGTGAATACAAAATAATGCTTTTTCAAATAGGACAACATCCTCCAAAGATTGTCAAAATTGAGGAAAGCAACGAACAATTGTTAAATGCTGATACTGGATGTAATATTGCTAGTCATCAAATTTTCAACAAAAATATCAGTTTGTTAAAACCGATTTCTCAGCCAAGACAAAACTTCTTTTCTTTATCTATGAATAGTGACTGGAAAAGACATTTTTCTAATTATAGTAACTTGCAATTGAGCGAGGTAAATAAAAGCTATTAGCTCTGGGCTATCAGGGATTAGGCAATATTCACCAATATTCTAGCTACCTTCGGCGAAACTTAAAATGAAATATATATCTAATCAATCAAATAAATTTTGGAAAACAGCAGTGATATTTCTGGCTTCAATCTCAGTTAATTTGGCTGGTTTTATTGATAAATCAAATGCAGCACAAATATACAGTTATGATTTTGATAATTTAGATTCAACAGCCACAGTTTATCACGACCCAAGCGTAAACTCAGATAATAATAAATGTTTGAATGCATTAATAAACGGATTACCTCAAACAGGAGATAAAGATTCCATACAAGCTTGTCTGAATACCTTTGGTTATAATCCTGAGAAAAAAATCAAATCTCCAATGATGATTATATTTGAAATCAATCAAAATTCACAACAACTGACTACCATCGTTATCTATCAAAGTAAAAATGGTCAAATTCATCGACAACGCTTTGGAGGTATCGGCGCACGTTATAGTGAATGGTATGCACCACAAGGAATATATACCCTTGATTATCTAAAACCTCAGACAAATCCTAGTTTCAAACCAGCTTATGGTAACTTTTATACTGCTTTAGGAGAGAAAGATAGAAATGGTAATCCCGTTAATATTGGATTTCATGGACGAACGGGAAATTTAATGGCTGGAAATGGTTCTAATGGTTGTCATCGTCATAGCGTAGCTGATATGAAAAGTATTATGAATATTATTAATAATACTGGAAAAGAATCAAATTTACCATTGAATTGGTATGAAAATACTTTACCAATTGCCATAATTGCCAGTAGTTAAAAGCTGTGGGTTTTAAAGTTATAAGCCAAAACTTGGCGTTGCTTAATTAGAATATGAAACTATGATTTCAAATTTCTGGAGACGTAGCAGTGCTACGTCTCTACAACGGTTTCATATTTACTACAAAATGTAAGTGAATATAATTCATACTGTAATTTAGCAATGCCCAAAACTTTAATTTTTAATTTTTAATTTTTAATTAAAAATCCCATCAACCATAATAAAATCCATCATCAGGTAACTTACCACCTAAAAATTTAGGATTTTGTTCTATCAAACGCTCAAACCAAAATTCTAATTCTTCTTTCGCTTCAGCAGCAGTTACCATTTCTAAGGGAGTATACTGCAAAGAATTTTTAATGATTGGTGCTTTTAATCCCAGATTTTCTGCTCCCAACTGTGCAGCAGCATCAGGATTTTGTTTTACCCAATTGACTGCACTTTTAAGTTCTGTTTGAATCACTTGAATAACATCAGGATGCTGCTCAATTAAAGAAGTCAAAGCCAAAGTTCCAGCTTGAGGAATACGTGGTTTGCGTTTGGTGACTTTTCCCCATTCTTCTTGTAAATTTAATATTCTTCTTACCTGCAAGTTTTGCTGTTTACCTCTAATTTCAGCCCCAGTACCTGCGGGTTCCGAAAGTAGTGCAATGTCACCTTTACCGGCTAAAAGTAATTGTACAGCTTGAGCAAAATCCGTGGTATATTCAATTTTCATATCGGTTTGTGGATTCAAATTATTTGATTTTGCAAGAAAGGTAAATAACTGTGATGGAAGTCCACCACGGAATGGAATTAAAATAGTTTTTCCTTTTAAATCTTGCCATGTATTGACATTTGTATTTGTTGAAAATACATATAAAATACCCCAAACCAAGACGTTTAGTAATTTAATTCCGACTCCCTTTTGATATAAATTTGCGGCTAAAGATGTAGGAGTTGCAGATACTTGTAGTTTACCAGAAACCGCATCAGCCCTTAATTGATCGTGAGTTTTCCAAATCCGAAAATCTATTTCATTAACTGCTTCTTGTAGTTGGCTTTGTTTTGCAAGATAAGCCATTAAAATAGTTATCACAATTGGCGAACCACCAATGCTAATCCTATTTAAAACAGATTTATCGCTATCAGCAGAAGAAGTATTTTGTTCGCTACAGCCATATAAATGAGAACTCAAAGTTAAACCAGTAGTAGCTGCTATTATTTGTAAAAATCGACGACGGTTAGTAATTTTCATTTTTTATATCTATTTCAAGAATTAACATCAAAACAATTAGCAACTTGAGGAATAGTTAACAGGGAAGAAACAGTTTTATAAATATATGCTTCATCGCGTTTTACTCCTGCTTCGGGTTTCCATTCATATACTATTTTGCTTGGTGAAGCCGATAAGATGATTATTTTATTACCCAAGCGGACTGCTTCTGCTAAATCGTGAGAAACTAAAAGAATAGCTAAATTGCGATTGTTTAATAATTGCAAGATTAAATCTTGTAGTTGCCTTCTTCTACCGATATCTAAACTGCTAAAAGGTTCGTCGAGTATCAGAAAATCAGGCTCGATTGCTAACGCTCTTCCTAATGCTACCCTTTGCTGCATTCCACCGCTTAGTTGATGGGGATACTTATCTATTGATTGGGCAATTCCTAATTCTTTTGCTAAATTGAAAGCTATATAGCGGCGTTTTTCAACTGGTATTTTTTTAACTTTTAAGCCAAAACTAATATTTTCTAAACAGGTACGCCACGGAAGTAATCTTGGCTCTTGAAATACATAAGAAGTTATATTAAATTTATTTTCAACTATTCCACTTTTAGGAGTAATTAATCCAGCAACTATTTTTAATAAAGTCGTTTTACCGCATCCAGAAGGACCAGTTAAACAGATTACTTCACCGGGTTGAACGCTAAAACTGATATTATCAATAACTATTTGACGTTCGTATTTATGAAAAATATCTTTTATAATCAACACCAATTTTAAACCTTCCTTGTAGTATTTCTCCAGGGTTCCAACCTCACCCGTAAAGGTCGTAAAATGACATATTCAGAAATAATAATCATCATCAAAACAACGCAAATCCAAGCCATTACTTCAGCAGTTTCTAAATTAATACGAGCTAAATTAAGTTCCGCACCGATTCCCGTTTCCGCTGATAATAATTCGGCCATTATCCCCAATCTAAAAGCTAAACCCAGACCTGTAGTCAAAGCTGTAAATAAATAAGATAATAAGTGAGGAAAATAAATATCTAATAGTAAAAATCTCTTAGGAGTGCGAAACAAATTCGCCATTTCTAAAAGTTGGGAATCGGTTGTACTTATCCCATCTACAGTACTAATAAATATAATTGGTAAGGTTGCTACAGCCACTGTAAATATAGATGTACCACTACCATTTCCAAACCAAAGCAATGCTATAACTATCCAACCGATGGGTGGTATTCCTTGAAAAGCTGCAATTGTAGGTGCTATGAAACGTCTAAACCAGGGTATCAATCCCGCACAGATTCCCAAAATGGTTCCAGCTACAACCGCGATTGTAAAACCAGTAAAAACATGAAAAATACTAGCCCATACAGCAGTTAATAATTGATTACTAATTAGTAGATATTTAAATGCATTAAACGTTTCGATAGGGGAAGGTAAAACTACAGCACTATAGTTTCTTGCAGCCAAATACCAAATAATCATAAAAGTACTCAAACCTGAGAATTCAGGTAAAATACTTTTGATAATTGAACGTATTTTCTTAGCCATCGAATTAGTTTTGATTCATCTAAATAAATATAAGTCTTCAAGATAATTTTTTACAATTACAATAACATCATCATTTTTGTCAAAAGACAGGTTGTCATAGTGATATAAAAATTCAATTTTGAGCAATTTATAATTAACCTCACCCTGTCCTTGGGGACATCACTCTCCTTATTAAGGAGAGGGAGGTAAAGCTTATTATGTTTGACAGCTTGTCTTTTGACACGAGCAATATAACCCTTTCATTATTTTTAAAGATGGAATTAACACCAATATAAAGATTATTTCTAATATAAATCTAATCTAAATTGATTTTCAAAAACATGAAACCGAAAACCTATTCCAATTTACTAACATTAAATTTCGCTATATTCGCATCAATTATATCTATTACAACTGAAGCTAAAGCTGCTCCCGTATCTACCAAAGCAGAAAGATTAAGAAAATCTCTAGTTACAACAGAAAAGGTTTATCCATATTCTCAAAAAGTTAATCAAAATCATCAGCTACCTAATCAAATATCTCAAAATAATATTGATAGCCAAACTATCTATAATCACGGAACCAATCTTCAAAAAAACGAACAATCTCAAGTAACTTCAGTATCACAATTAGACGATGTTTCTCCTGGTGATTGGGCTTTTGAAGCTCTACAAAAATTAGTCGAACGCTATAACTGTATCTCCGGTTATCCTAACGGAACTTTTCGGGGAAACCGAGCCATGACTCGTTATGAATTTGCTGCTGGTTTAAATGCTTGTTTAAATCAAATCCAAATTTTAATTAGATCTAATGCTGGCGATTTACCAACCCGAGAAGACTTAAATACTTTACAAAGATTGCAATCAGAATTTGCAGCAGAATTAGCAACTTTAAGAGGAAGAGTAGATGATTTAGAAGCAAAATCGGCATCTTTAGCAGCAAATCAGTTTTCAACTACAACCAAGCTGCGAGGGGTAGCGGTTTTCTCTGTAAATGGTGCATTTGGCGACGAAAAAGCCGATGGAAGTGGCGAAGATATCGAAGATAATATTGTTTTTAATAACCGAATGCGTCTGAATTTTGATACTAGTTTTACAGGGAAAGATTTATTAAAATTACGTTTAGATGCATTAGATATTACTACCTTTGGAAATAACGTTACGGGAACAAACATGACTCGTTTAGCTTACGAGCGTAACACGAATAACCAGGTAGATATCGGCAAACTTTTTTACCGTTTTCCTGTCAATAAAAAACTCAGATTACATATCGATGCAACTGGTGGACGTTTTAATCTCAATGCTTCCGACAACTTTAATAAATTATTTGCTAACCCGATAATTGGTTCAATTTCTCGCTTCGGAAGATTTAATCCGATTTACATTCAAGGTGCTTTAGGTGCCGGGATAACAGCAGTATACGACTTCGATAAATCTCTTAGTTTATCATTAGGATATCTTGCCAGAAACGGCGATAATCCCAGCGATAAAAACGGACTCTTCGACGGTTCCTATGCAGCTTTAGCCCAGTTAGCATTTAAACCCAGCAAAAAAATAGATTTAGGTTTAACCTACGTCAGAGCTTATTATCCCGGAGGTAGAGCATTCGTTTCTGGAGCAACTGGAAGCAGATTGGCAAACGCTCCCTTTGGAAGAATCGCTACATCAGCAGATCATTTTGGTGTTCAGTCAAGTTTTCGTTTGAGTAAAAAAGCAGTAATTTCCGGCTGGGCTGGTTTAACAAATGCTCAAGCAGAAGATAGCGGTGTTTTTAATGGCGCTCCAGTTAATGAAAATGACGATGCAAACATATTTAATTGGGCTGTTACTTTGGGTTTACCAAATTTAGGTAAAAAAGGAAGTCTTGCAGGTTTTGTAGTTGGACAACCACCGACGGTAACTGATAGCGATGGTTTTGAAAACGATGATAGATCGTGGCATTTGGAAAGTTTTTATCGTTATCCCGTGAATGATAATATTAGTATTACTCCTGGTTTATTGGTAATATTAAATCCAGAAGGAAATGATGATAATGATACTATTTATGTAGGAACACTGCGGACGGTGTTTAGGTTTTGATAATATAGGTTAAGATTGATATTGCTTTGCTGCCGATTTAAAATTATCGAATTGTATTAGAATTATTTAAACTTCTTCTCTCTTCTCTCTTCCGAGCGCGCTCTCTGTATTCTCTGCGGTTAAATCATTCTGGTGTAACCGGATTTGATATTATATTATACATCTCCGGAAAAGATTCATTACAACCGCAAACCTAACCCCCCTACCCCCCTTCCCTCCTAGGGTAGGGGGGTTTAAAGCCTCTCTCCTTGTAGGAGAGAGGTTTGGAGAGAGGTTTTTTTCTTTTCCGGAGATGTCTATTCGGTGGCTAACAATATTAAAACAACCATGAAAACCCAATTCTCCGAAATCATCACCACCGTTGAAGAGCTGCGGGAAGTAATTGGATATCCCAGTCATAGAGTCACCGATATCGCAATTCCGAAGTTAGATAAACATTGTCGCGCTTTTATTGCAAAATCTCCCTTAGTATTTATCGCTTCATCGGATAATAATGGAAACATGGATATATCACCCAAAGGAGACCCACCGGGATTTGTACAAATAATTAATGATAATACCTTAGCTATTCCCGATAGACCAGGAAATCGTCGAGCGGATACCTTTCAAAATATACTTGAAAATCCCAAAGTCGGTTTATTCTTTCTGGTACCCGGTAAAGGTGGAACTTTGCGAATCAGCGGAACTGCAATTATTGTCAGAGATAAAGCTTTACGGGAAAGTATGGCTATTAACGGTAAAATCCCAGATTTTGCGCTTATTGTTAATATCAAAGAAGCGTTTTTTCACTGCGCTAAATGTATGCTGCGCTCTAAAATATGGCAAAGCGAACATTGGCAATCTATCGATGATTTACCATCTTTAGCTCAAACAATGATAGATGCAGCAAATTTAAAAGAAAGCCTCGAAGAAATGGAAGCATTAATTGAACAAGATGAACGGTATGGTTTGTATTAAGTGATATCAGTTTTGACTCAGTTCACATAACTTATGTCTTACAATCAAATAGAACCTTGACATAAGATTATTCTACTTAATTAAATGCAACAAATTACAGTTCAAGAAATCCAACAAAATCCTTCAAAGTACCTCAATCAAGTTGAAGCTGGTGAAAGCTTTCTTATTGTCCAAGAAGATAAACCTATTGCCGAACTTAAGCCAATTACGAATAGTAAAAAGCCACCAAGACCATTTGGTTTGTGTAAAGGAGAATTTACTGTACCCGATGATTTTGATGCACCGTTACCAGAAGATATTTTAAAGGCATTTGAAGGCAAATGAAAATTCTTCTAGATACACATATTTTTTTATGGTTTATCAGCGGTGACAACAAATTGGCAACAGATATTAAAGATGCTATTTCTGATTCTGACAATGAAGTCTATTTAAGTATTATTTCAATTTGGGAATGTATTGTGAAGTATAAATTGGGTAAATTACCATTACCGGAATCTCCCGATATTTATCTTCCCAAACAGCGCGATCGCCATCAAATCAAAAATCTGAATTTAGATGAAAGTAGTGTAATTCAACTTGTTAAAATACCAGCTTTACATCGCGATCCTTTTGATAGAATGCTGATTTGTCAAGCTTTACAACATAATTTAGCAATTGCAACAGCGGATAAAGCAATTCGTGCTTACCCAATCAAACTAATTTGAAAGTTTTAGGTTATTTATGTTTAACGATTCGTCATTCGATTTCATGGCGATTATTTATGGCATTCTCAGCATTGACACCATTTTGCGTTTATCGAGCAATTGGCGTTCTTTCTGGGATGATAAAGTAACTGCCAATGATAAATTTTTATTAGAAAGAGTTGCGGTATTTATTCTAATTCCTTTAGGAGTATTTTTTCATGAGTTAGGGCACGCTTTAGCTACTTTACAGGTTGGTGGTGAAGTTAGAGAATTTCAATGGCGAGTAGCTTGGGGTTATGTTATCGCTGTCGGAAATTTTCTGCCTGTAGAATCTTGGTGGATTGCGTTTAGCGGTAATTTAGTTTCAATTGCTTTGGGTTATTTAGCGTTTTTAGCGGTGCCTTTGGTTAAAAAAGCTGTTGTAAAACATTTATTTTATACTTTTGCTCAAGCACAACTCGTTTACTCCTTGGTAGCTTATCCGCTGTTTTCATTCACTAATTCTCGCGGTGATTGGCTGACAATATACGATTTTTCAGTAAAACCCTATGCTCAAATCACTCTGGCAATACATATATTTCTCGTTTTTACTCTGTGGCTCAATTCTAAAACTAAGTGGTTGGCAAAATTATTGAAATTACCCAGTTTAGAAACTCAATATAATATTAACGAAAAAATGATTACTCAAACCGAACGTTTAATTATTCGCGAGTTTCAAGTTTCAGATATTGAAGCATTAGCGCAAATTCTGGCAAAGCCGGAAGTAATGCAATTTTCAATTGATGGTGTATTCTCTACTAAACAAACAGCGGTAAAACTTCAAAGCTTTCTTGATTCTTATCAGAAGAATGGTTACGGTAAATGGGCGGTAATTCATCGCCAAAGCGGACGTTTAATTGGTTATTGTGGGATTGTTGTTGAAGAAATTGAAGGGAAATTAGAAAACGAATTGGGTTATCGTTTGGATTCGGATTTGTGGGGACAAGGTTTAGCGACGGAAGCAGCGAATGCTTGTTTGAAATATGGTTTTGATAAGTTGAATTTTGATTATGTTTTGGGAATGGCGGAACCTGAAAATAAAGCTTCAATTAGAGTTTTGGAAAAAATTGGGATGGAATTTTTTAAGGAATCTAATTCTGTATGGGATGGGAAGATTTATTGGATTTATCAGATAGCGAACAACATACCTGAATAAATTAATTTTCCTTTTCCTAACACAATAAGTCATAAATTTAACTATCTAAGCTAAAAAATAGTAATTTAACTGAGAAAAGCCAAGGGTTATATAAATCATCATTGTAAAAATTGCTGCAAGTAAGTAATATATTGTGCGTTAGCGCAAGCGCATAACACACCCTACAAATACTGCCGCCATTACCAACTACCAATTACCAACTACCAATTACCAATTACCAATTACCAATTACCAATTACCCATTCTCAATCCTTAAGAATCCGTTGTTCAAATTCCTTGGCTCTTTTTCGATTAGGGATTCCAGTCATCAATCTTTCTACAAGCTGCTTTGGAG
>ERZ1740052.671-NODE-671-length-11587-cov-9.819459_pt1 | contig 11587 bp, 6 predicted proteins | sample MGYA00581750_ERZ1740052 | MGnify/ENA primary metagenome ERZ1740052 (study PRJEB43018, sample SAMN04849743) | marine metagenome | isolation source: floating plastic debris | place: Pacific Ocean | collected 2008-08-30 | study: EMG produced TPA metagenomics assembly... | reverse complement strand
ATTAGCCCGCCCGCTTACAGCCTGCGGGCTTTTTGTAAAATTGGGATGCTCCCAATAAAAGAGCTTCAAGTATAAATGAAATAAATTTGTTTGCAAAGCAATATATATAGTATTTAAATTGATATTTTAATCAAAAAAAATCGGAAAAATATCAAATCATGTAACTTTGATTGCAAGACTTAAGGTTATAAGTTTGATAAGCTCATAATCATAATAATTATAACTAAAGACATAGGGTAATAATACACATCATCAAACATTTTGCACTTGTAAAAGCATTGTTTGAGACTATCGACTTCATGACGACAAATATTTCAATAGCTTTGTCATATAGTAAACTGCCGATCGAATACTGTATCGCGAAAAATTCAAGTAACTGGTATTAGTTAGAGAATCTCATTTTTTTGTCAAAAAACAAATTTTTAATGCGATCGAAAATTTCCACTCAAAAGCTTAATTCACGGATAAACAAGGATATAAATAATCTTGAACGGCTATTAATATCTAGCATTAAGAATAATTTGCTTGATTGTACATCGACTGATATACCCTAAAAAAATAAACTTTTGTTAAATGATAAATTCAAGGCAGTAAAATGAAATTACCAAAAATTAAATTTGACTTATCTAAAGTTATTTTACTAGCTTTATTAGTAGTTTTTCTACCTTTGATTGTATATTCTACTCTAACTATTATTACAGGGGTTAAGGTACTATACTCTGTCTTGTATTGCTTGACTTGCACGGTATTACTTTTTGAAGTTGGATGTGCAATATTTATTAAGCAACCCAGCCTACAAGAATTCAAAAAGGATCGGGTAGATTTTTATGTCAAGCACGATGTACATCAGAACTATCAAAAACCAAGAAAAGTATCTGTAATTATTGCTGCATATCTACCTAATGAGAAAGATATAATCGTTGAAACGCTTCAGCATTTTCTTTTTCATCTGAAATATCCTTGTGAATATGAAATCATCCTTGCATACAATACCCCTCATATATTAGAAGTAGAAACTCAACTACAAATAATGACTCAGCTTTATTCTCACTTAAGAGTAATCAAAGTTGAGGGAAGTACAAGTAAGGCAGAAAACCTGAATGCAGCCATAAATGTTGCTTCTGGAGAAATGATTGCCTTATTTGATGCAGATCACCGCCCAACCCTCGAAGATAGTTTTGAAAGAGCTTGGCACTGGATTGCTAATGGATATGATGTTGTTCAGGGTAGATGTACTATCCGCAACTACAAAGACACTATAATATCGAGTCTTGTAGCAGTAGAGTTTGAGATTATTTATGGTTTGTGTCACGAAGCCCGTTCAATATTCACTAATACGGCTATTTTCGGTGGAAGTAATGCTTATTGGCGTGCTGAGACTCTCAAACTAGTCAAATTTAACCAAAGTAAGCTAACAGAAGATATTGATGCCACCCTACGCTTGCTTACTCGTGGATATAAACTAATTCACGATCGCACTATTATTGCGACAGAGGAAGCCCCTACCACATTCATGTCATGGTGGAGACAACGCAAACGCTGGAATCAGGGTTGGCTGGAATGTACGCTGAAGTATCAAAAGAAAATGAATCGATCTAGGCACTTAAGAAAACGACAAAAAATATATTGGTTCTATACCTTAATGTACAGAGAAATGTTTTCCCTAATCAGCTTGCAATTATTCGGCTTGATAGCTTTGCAATTTCTGATTGGAGAAGAATCTACCTTGTCCGATTCAGCACAGCTTCTTTTTGATTTCACCTTTTTCTACACCATTTTTACAAGCTGGGTAACAACTATGGGAGCGATGGCAGTAAAATCCCAGCCTTATGGGATTCGCGTGTTTCTAATTCACTTTCTTGCAAGTATTCCCTACACCCTATGCAAAATGGTTGTAACTTTAGTAGCTTGGTACGATCATATTGCCAAAGAAACATCTTGGGTTGTCACTCCAAGATCCCAGGAAAAATCGGCAATTAAGTCCGTTGATGTTGAAAGTTTGAACTATGACGAGGTAGTAGGTTGAGACTCTTTGGGATAAAACCCACGGAGTTTTCCAAGTCATTTTTTTGTGTATGTTAAAACGAGATGATTAACATTTATAATATTCTCGATGACTTTTGAATTTCTTGCTCAGGGGTACATATAGGTAACTTTTTTTAACCTCCGGCAATTATTCATTAAGGCTACCTCGGAGGTTTGATATGCCTATTTTGCGACTTGAAGACGATACTATATATACCCAAGTAAGTGATATTCAACAGGAACTCGATCCTCTAAATATCCAGATTAATTCCTGGCCAATAGGAAGCGATACAAAACTTAATGCTCTGCTGGCTGAAGATATGCTTAGCTCGGAGGAGAAAGCAACCGTACTTAAAGGGCTTGATAAATACTTTCAAGAATTAGCTAAAACTGCCGGGTATAAGGAGCGTGACTTAATTGTGCTGCATTCAAGCGTCCCCAATTTAGACGCAATGCTATCAAAATTTGACAAAACCCATACTCACGCAGATCCAGAAGTACGCTACATTATTGCTGGTGAAGGAATTTTTGGGTTTGTGCGTCCTGACGGCAGCCAGGTAGAATTGACAGTGCAACCCGAAGATTATATTAATGTACCTTCTGGTGTCGAACATTGGTTTTATTTGACATCATCGCGACAGATTAAAGCTATACGCTACTTTACTACTACAGAGGGCTGGGTACCTGATTACACCGATACGCAAATTCGCTTAAGTCGCCCTTCAGTAATCGATCCACGTCCTACTCTTATTGCAGCTGCTCATCAATTTTACCAGAAGGGTTGGATGGTAGGTACTGCTGGTAATCTTTCTGCGAGAATTTCAAATAATAGTTTCTGGATTACTGCTAGTGGATGTCTTAAAAATAAGTTGAGTGCTGATGACTTTGTTTCCATCAGTTTAGATAGGGATAAGGGCGAATTTTACTCAAATCCGACGCAGTCGAATTCTAAAAAACGTCCATCAGCCGAGACAAGCATTCACGCAGCTATTTACAACCTGTTTCCAGATGCTCAAGTATGCTATCACGTACATTCAATTGAAAACAACTTGGTTTCTCGTTTTACGAAAAATGATACTGTACCTTTGCCACCCTTAGAAATGCTCAAAGGTTTGGGAGTTTGGGAAAAAAATCCACGCTTAGCAATGCCAATCTTCGCCAATCATTTAGAAGTATCCCGGATTGCCGATGAAATTTATACTCGCTTTAAAGATACAAAACCTCAGATACCGGCTTTACTAATTCGAGATCATGGAGTTACTGTTTGGGCTGATTCTCTAGAAATTGCAAACAATTATATAGAAGTATTAGAGTACATTTTTCGGTATATGGTGGCGAGTCAGAAGCTTAAAGGTTAAATGCAAATAAATCCAAAATCTAAAACAAACCCATCCGTTGTTAAAATCTAAAATATGACAATTACTTACCAAGGCAAGCAGCTAAAAATTATTCTGACAGACATTGAAGGCACTACAACGGATATTAGTTTTGTGCATGACGTTCTTTTTCCTTATTCTGCAAAACATTTATCAGCTTGGGTACGCAATCATTTAGAATTACCAATTACTCAAGATATACTGCAACAGGTTAGAGAAATTACTGGCAAATCAAATCTTGATATCGATGGTTGTATTAGTCAATTGATGAGTTGGCAAGCCGAAGATCAAAAAATTACTCCTTTGAAAACTCTGCAAGGTTTAATTTGGCAAGAAGGATACGATAAAAGTGAACTAAAAGCTCATCTGTATGCCGATGCTGTTGAATATCTGCAAAAATGGCATGATGGGGGTTTAACCCTGGCTATTTATTCTTCCGGCTCAATTGCTGCTCAAAAATTATTGTTTGGAAACACTCTGATAGGAGATTTAACTCCATTATTCTCCGCGTACTTTGATACCACTACCGGAAACAAAAAAGAAAGTCAATCTTATGTTGCGATCGCGAATGCATTATCTGTACTTCCCCAGGAAATTTTGTTCCTTTCCGACTCTTTGAAAGAATTGGTTGCGGCTAGTGAAGCTAATTTAAATGTTTGTGGGTTAAATAGAGACGCGGTAGATGTAGATGATGACTTTACCTATGTAAATAAATTTTCTCAGATTGCTTTGGAATATTTATAGAAGATGTTTGAGAAAATATATAGGATTACTCCGCAGATTTTTGTTAGCGTAGCGTGCCCGGAGGGCATAAAACACGTAGGGGAGGCAGTTTGCGGTGTAGATTCTCTTCCCGCAAAACTGCCGTTGTGTTGTCGCCAAGCGCAACGCACCATTACATCTAAATTGATTTTTAATGCTGCAATTTATACAAATGGAATTTATATAAAGCCGGTTTTTTCTGTATAAAAATACGGGCATTTTTATTTGAAAGGTGATATTAAATACTTTTTAATTTGACTTTTAATAATTAAGAAAAGGTCAATCGAATAAAAATATGTAAATCCCTCTCCAATATATTAGAGAGGGCAAGGGGTCATCCTAAAGATTTTTAATTTAATTTGAATTTAAACCAAAAGGAAATTGTCAGCAGAAAATTCTCCTTGAACTCCTGGATCGGTGAGATTTTCCAGATTTGCAAGAATGCTGATATCACCACCTTCGCTGAGGTTTTCGGAGAATACGGCTCTAGAAATACCTAAAGTCTCGTTGAAGTAAACGAATACACCAGCATCTGTTGTCAAGTCGCTATCGGCGATCGCAGTTGCTGCTGCTCCTGCATTAGCGAAGGAATCGAGCAATACCACTAAGTTACTATCCCCGGAGAGGTCTGCACTATCAGCTTTTTGGAATGTTAATTGGTCTGTAGCGAAGTCTTCCAATGCAAAAGATAAAAGGTCTTCCCCGGTAACAAAGTCGGTAATAGTATCGGGACTATTTAATATATTGATACCGCTAGGAGTAGTTTGAGGTTCCCCATCAGCAAAGGGAGAATCCAAAGAAAAATCAAATTCATCTTTACCGGCACCACCTGTTAAGACATCTTGACCGGCACCACCTGTTAAAATGTCGTCTGCACTTCCACCTTTAATAGTGTCATTTCCATCGAAACCATCAACATCAAAGGGATTTGTTCCTAAACTACCGTCAAATAAGTCATCACTGGTACTTAAAACTACGATACCGTTAATTGTGCCGTTACTGACGACTCGGACGCTATCTGCTGCTTGACTAGCATCAATTGCAAATTGTCCCAATTCATCTATACCGCCTTCTATGGTACCGTCATTAATAATCGATCCATTTAACGCCACACCTTCTTGAATAGTTATGGCTGCACCAACTTCAGATGCTAATGTACCCAAATTTTCAATATTACCGTTGAAAGATGCAACTTCTTCTACATCTTCACCACGGAACAAACGTACTGCGGAAGCTGGAGTACTATTATTTGGCGTACCCCTACCTTGAACTTTACCAGAATTGAGCAGAGAACCTGTAACTTGTTCGCCAAGTTCTAAAGAAATTGCATCACCCGTATTGCCTTCACCAACATCTATAAGTCCTCGATTATCGATAGTATAATTATTTGCTTCGGCGTTAGCGTAAACAGTACCGTTACGGGGGTCATCTGTAGTAGTAATTAACCCTTCATTAGCTATCCCAGTGAGGTTTCCATCAATATTAACGGCTCGACTAGCACTAGTGATAGCACCCTTATTTGTAATGATTCCGTTGGCTAAATTAACACCATCCCTAGCACCATTAATTAAACCAGTGTTGATAATCTCCCCATTGAATCTTGCCCCATTTTCAAAGAGAATTCCGATACCATTCTCAGGATTAGTGCTAGATATTTCACCAGTGTTAAAAATCGAACCGTTCATTCGGACTCCATCTTGAATCGCGATCGCGGCTCCATTTTCGGCTGACAGTAGACCGAAATTTTGAATATTTCCGGCAAAAGATACCGTTTCTTGAATATCGCTACTGCGGAATAATCGAATAGCTGAGGATAGGTTATTTCCTATAGCTTCTCCTCGACCTTGTACCAAACCGGAGTTCCCTATAGAAGCTCTAGTGAATCCATCTAATTCCAAAGAAATAGCGTCACCATTGTTACCTTCGCCAACATCAACAGCTCCTAAGTTCTCAAAGAAATAGGTATCGGCAGTTCTATTCGCGTAAACAGTACCGTTACGGGGGTCATTTGTAGTCGTAACTAAACCTTCATTAACAATATTGACTACTGAGAGTGGGTTTCCACCAATGTTAATAGCGCGACTATCGCTAGTAATTAAACCTTTATTGAGAAGTGCTTTTGAAATTCCTTTATCGAGAGTTGTCGGGGAAACTCCGCTACCGTTAGCGAAATCAACACCATCGTTACCACCATCCACAGTACCTTCATTGACGATACTTGCATCAGCAGCACCATCTATTTCAATTGCTTTGTTCTCACCACGGATAGTTCCGCTTTTGTCAATATCAATACGATTTTGATTACCAGTCGCTAAAACAGCAGAATCTTCCCCAGAGACATCCAACTTACCAAATACGTTTAATGATTCATTAGCTTCATCGAGCAGTACCGATTCATTAACAGTTTCGTTTCCGGCAATGATATTTGTTTCCATGATGGAGTTGTGTATGTACCTACGAGTTAATATAGTTGTTGGTAAAATCAACTTATCCAGTAGAGAATTGAAGTCTTGTACAAAAAACCGCAGAGAGCGCAGAGTAAGCGGAGGAAGAGGAAGAGAGAGAAAGTTATTCATAGGTTGGGTTAGACACCAAAATCAATGTTGTTTGCGATCAAAATTTAGCTATGGTGTCGTAACCCAACATCAATGATTTTGGATAAATAAAAATATGCCTTGGATTAACAATTACTAACAATGTTGGGTTACGACGCTATATAAATTTTTAACTCAAACCCTAAATCATCAAAGCGTCTAACCCAACCTACAATTCCTCAATACCTCTTTCCTCAGCGTACTCTGCGTCTCTGCGGTTTTATATCTTAATAATTTCCCGTGACAACCGAATAATTAAAAATGGTGCGTGATAGATAAATCCATAACGCACCCTACAATTATTTTAGATGTTTTAAAATTAATTCGTTATCAATCAAATAATTGGTGCGTTACGGCTTTCCTAAATTGTAATTTATTAATATAGATTATCTGCGCCGTAACACACCCTACAGTAATAAGGAGAGGGGAAGGGGGTATTTTCCTTAAACTTTTGCTGTGGATTTTTTATCAACTTCCTGCAATTGTTTTGTTTCTATTTTCTTTTTACCAGAAAAATCTCTTAACAATCCCATTAATGCCGGAACTACTGTTGGTGTAAGAATTGTCGAGAATGCCAAACCTCCTGTCAACACGATTCCCAATCCTTGATATAATTCTGCTCCTTTTCCGGGAATTACTGCCAGTGGTAACATTCCTAATACGCTAGTTCCTGCTGACATGAAAATTGGTCGCAATCTATCTTTTACTGCTAAATAAAGGGAATCATCGTAGCTGTTTCCTTCTTGTTGCAGTTGTAAGGATCTATCTACTAATAAAATTGCGTTGTTAACTACAACTCCAGTTAATATTACAAATCCCAATCCAGTTATCATGTCTAAGGGAACTAATACACCGGGTATTGAATTGGCAAGAATTAAACTTAATAATGCTCCGGAGATTCCTAATGGTACCGTTGCCATGATTAACATGGGGAAGGAAAAGGAACGATATAAGGCAACTAGAAGTAAGTAGGTAATTATCAAAGATAAAACGAAACTTGAAGCCAATTGCGTTAAAGTTTCTGATAAAACATCGGCTGAGCCAGCTAATTCTGCTCGGAATCCTGTTGGTAAGGTTTCGCGTAATGGCTCTAAAATTTGCTGTTCTGTTAAGTCAATTAATGCTCCTAATGGTGCTTCTCTTGCAACTCTCACGGTAAGAGTTATTGACCTTTCTAAGTCTACATGATTAATGGCATCTGGACCAGTTGCTTCTACAACTTCGGCAACGTCGGCTAATTGTACTTGTCTGCCGTTACCGATATTTAATGGTAGTTGTCGCAATTGTTCTGGTGTTTCAACTGATGTATCTTGCAATTCGACGGTGACATCTAATTCTCGTTTCCCATCTGTAAATTCGGAAGCTCGTAAACCTCCTAAAGCTGCTTCGACAATTGAACCAACTTCTGCTTCTGATAATCCAACTTCTGCTAATCTTACTCTATTAGGAATAACTTGTAATTCTGGCGCTCCGGTGACAAAATTAGAACGGACGTTTTGTACTCCTTGTAATCCTCGTAATTGCTGCATTACTTGTTGTTGGAGTTGATTTAATTGTTCTAAATCTTGTCCGACAATATTAACTTCAAATTCTTTACCTGGATCTCGAAAAATAGAAACTCTTCTGGGAACTAAAAAACGGTATCCAGGGAAGTTACTGCTTTGCTTGCGAAATCTATCTACTATTTCATCGAGTTTATTCCCGGTTGCTTCTTCTGACTTTACAAATGCGGCGATCGCTCTTAATCCGTTTCGGTGTATGTAAAGGCTACGCATGATTTCGGGTTGCTCGCTAACGAAATCTCTGGCTCCTTGGGAAAGTTTAATTGCTTCGGGAATACTTGTTCCGGGAAATGGTTGTGCAAGCCATAATATTAAGTTACGGTTTCCTTCGGGGAGGTAGTCTGCTGGGGGTAGTAATTGAACGCTGATAAATAATAATGTGATGGGAATTGCTAGTACTATTAAACGTCTTCCTTTTCTTCCTACTCCGATTGACCAATTTACGGTAGCGAGGAGGAATTTTTCAAATTTTCTTTGGAAGAAGAGGAATATTTGGGAGATTTTTGTAATTAGATTTTGAACGATGGCAAACCCATTCCGGAAAAACCTCACCCCGTGCTTACGCACACCCCTCTCCTTGTTAAGGAGAGGGGAAGGATTTGGGATTATTTGATCGGAAGCGAGTAGTAAAGGATCGATTTGTTGATTACTAGTTTGATTATTTTGATTATTTCCCATTCCTTGAAGTATCCGTTGCGCTTCTGCTTGGTTGAGAAATAATCCGGAGAGCATGGGTACTAAGGTTAATGCTGCAAATAAGGAGAATAAAACCGATGCGGAAAGTCCAATTCCAATATCAAAAAATAATTGCCCTGCTTCTCCCTTAACTAAAACAATGGGAGCAAATACAGCTACAGTAGTTAAAGTGGAAGCCAACATTGCACCACCAACTTCTTCTGTTCCTTCGATGGCTGCTTTTACTGGTGATTTACCCATTTGCATATGAGTAAACACGTTTTCCAAAACCACGATGGCGTTATCAACCACCATCCCCACAGCAAAAGCCAAACTCGCTAAACTAATTACGTTTAAAGAACGTCCTAAAGCAGCAAATACAATAAATACTGTAATTAAAGTTGTAGGAATCGTAATCGCAATCACGGCAACCGTGCGTAAAGAGCCGAGAAATAGTAATAAAATAAACGCGGCTAAAACAGCACCCATCATCAAATTCCCCTGTACAAAGGAAATCGATTGATTAATATAGTCATTTTCATCATAGGGAATATCAAAAGTAATACCTTCTCCTTCCCTGTCAAACCGTTTTTCTAAATCCACCAATGCTTGACGAATACCTTTAGAAATTTCCGGTACGTTGGCATTTGGTTGACGAACAATTCCTACCGCGACTGCTGGTTTATTATCTCTAATTAAAGCCCTATCTTGAATCTTTCTCCCCATTTGTGCTGTAGCAACATCTCGTAGAAAAACCGTTCCCGATTCATCCCGACGTAACACAAAATCTTCCAATTGCTTAATATCAGTTGAACGACTCACCGTGCGAACTCGATATTCCCTTCTTCCCAACACCAAAGGGCCACCACGAATATCTCTGTTATTACTTCGCAACGCACTTACAACATCACCAATAGTTAAATTCCTATCCGCTAAAGCCTTGGGATTTACGATTACCTCAACTTCCCTTTCCCTACCACCAGAAATCATAAATTGTCCCACACCTTGAACTTGGCGAAACCTTGGAACAATCACATCATCAACTAAATCCCGATAATGTTCGTCATTTGGCGTAAAACCCTCCTTAGCAACCAAAATCGTCCACATCATCGGACTACTGCTACCGCTGACAATCTCCACATCAGATTCCCCAGCTTCCGGCGGTAATGCTTCAACTTGCTGAAGCTTATTTAAAACATCCACCAACCTTCTATCAATATTGCTATCCCAATTAAACTCAAGATTAATAGTACTTCTACCAGAAGCACTACTACTAGTTACCTCCAGAATTCCCTGTACCTCCTCCAACCTTTCCTCAATCGGACGAGTAATTAACTCCTCAACCTCCGAAGGGCTAGCACCAGAATAAGAAGTACTAATTGTGATTTCCGGGCGATCGCCACCAGGGCGCAATTCCAAAGGCAGACTAAATAAAGATAAAACGCCAAATAAAGCTAAAATACAGAATAAAACGAAAGTTCCATGTCGCCAACGAACGGCAGTTTTGATTAAACTCATGATGATTAGTTAGTGGTTAGTTGTTAGTTGTTAGTTGTTAGTGGTTAATCCCTTCCTACCTCTTCTCTGTATGTCTTACCTCTGCGTACTCTGCGTCTCTGCGGTTTTATAATTCAATAATTTTCTCAATAAACTAGTAATTCGTAGGTTGGGTTAAACACCAAAATCAATGTTGAATGTAACGAGTATGCTTATTTATGGTGTCGTAACCCAACATAAATTTTGAAGATAAATAAACATGTAACTCAGATGTACAATTGTTGAATTTGTTGGGTTACGACGCTATGTAGATTTACAACTCAAAACTTTAAATTATAAAAGCGTCTAACCCAACCTACAACTGCAGTTTTTTTTAATCAGTAATCTTCTTAGTAATTAGTAGTGAATGTGTTGGGTTACGACGCTATGTAGATTTACAACTCAAAACTTTAAATTCTAAAAGCGTCTAACCCAACCTACAACTGCTCACTGCTCACTGTTCACTATTAACTGATAAGTGTCTCCCCATTTTCACCGTTAGAAATTCATCTTTATCTCTTAATAAAAACAAAGCAATTAATCCACCTAAAGCAGGTACGGCAGCCCAAAATAATGTATTTGGACTTTCGTAGGGATTAAATAGTTGTTTATATGTTGATAGCACCGAAAAAATATGCATTCCTAAAATTGCTCCGTAAGTCCAGGTTTTAAATAAACCCACTAAGAAAGCAATAACGAATAAAGTTTGAATCGCACCTACAGCGTAGGAAAATACTGACGATACTTCCATCATATAGAATTTAGAAAATATCTTTTGGGTTGATTCTGGCTGAATTATTTTCCGCAATGACCAAACTAAAAAGAAAATAGCTGTGGAAATGCGAATAACCGCTAAACTGATTTGTAATTTTCTTTCGTCTGTCATTGTTCTTACCTATTTTGATAATTTTTTGAAACGCAAAGGGACGCTGAGGTTTTCGCAAAGGTACGCTGAGGAGGAATGAGGAGAAAAGTGGAATAAAAAAAATCACCTACTACCTATTACCCATTACCCATTACCCATTACCCATTACCCTAACTTCTGCTTTATCTTGCA
>ERZ1740052.670-NODE-670-length-11592-cov-18.797174_pt1 | contig 11592 bp, 2 predicted proteins | sample MGYA00581750_ERZ1740052 | MGnify/ENA primary metagenome ERZ1740052 (study PRJEB43018, sample SAMN04849743) | marine metagenome | isolation source: floating plastic debris | place: Pacific Ocean | collected 2008-08-30 | study: EMG produced TPA metagenomics assembly... | reverse complement strand
TCACAGATGGAAAAGAATGTAGAGATGTTTTTGATATGTCTCTACATTCTTATCAGCTTTGTAGATTAATTTTCAATTAAGGTAATTATTGCGGCAAAAATAAATGGTTTGTATTAAGGAGCATCTTGCTCTAAGGACAATTGAGTATAAGAAATACTGACTCAACTATAATTCTATCTAATGATGTGGGAACAATAAATCTGGAAGTATTTAGATAAACTCACAGCAGCATGGTTAGCATCTCCGGATATCAGATAACAGAACAACTCTACAACGGTTCGAGAACCCTAGTGTATCGTGCTATTCGAGAGGCTGACCAGAAACCTGTAGTTATCAAACTACTCAAAAATTCTCATCCTGATTTCAATGAATTGTTGCAGTTTCGCAATCAGTACACCATCGGGAAAAATCTCAACTATTCCGGAATCATACAAACTTATAGCTTGGAAAATTACCAAAATGGCTATGCTTTGGTAATGGAAGATATGCAAGGGGTGTCGCTGAGTGAATATATGGCTGGAGAAAATATCACTTCCCTACAAAATATTTTATCTATTGCAATACAAATTACCGATATTCTTCATAATCTCCATCAAAATCGCGTTATTCACAAAGATATTAAACCAGCAAATATTTTAATTAATCCCGAAACAAAAGAAATTAAGCTAATTGACTTTAGTATTTCTTCTTTACTACCTAAAGAAACTCAAGAAATCAAAAATCCTAATGTTTTAGAAGGAACCCTTGCATATTTATCACCAGAGCAAACCGGAAGGATGAATCGGGGAGTTGATTTCCGGGCTGATTTTTATGCATTAGGTGTAACTTTGTTTGAATTATTAACGGGGGAATTACCGTTTAAATCGGATGATGCGGTAGAGTTGGTGCATTGTCATATTGCACAAACTCCTGCTTCGATAAATCAACCTCAATCTAACTCTTTTCTTTTTAAAGGAAAGGAAATTCACGAAATAAATAAACCTCACCCTGACCCTCTGCTTAACAAGGAGAGGGGACAAGAGATTTACCCAGTTATTAATAATATCGTCATGAAGTTGATGGCGAAAAATGCGGAAGATAGATATCAAAGTGCGTTGGGATTAAAGCATGATTTGGAAAAATGTTTGTATCAACTAAAAGAGACTGGGGAAATAGAAGACTTTGAAATTGCACTTCTAGATATTTGCGACAGATTTATTATCCCGGAAAGACTCTATGGAAGAGAAAGGGAAGTTGAGCAATTATTAGCTACTTTTGGTAGAGTTTCAAATGGTAATAGAGAATTAATGCTTGTTGCTGGTTTTTCTGGTATCGGTAAAACTGCGGTTATTAACGAAGTCCACAAACCGATTGTTAAGCAACGAGGTTATTTTATTAAAGGAAAATTCGACCAGTTTAACCGTAATATTCCTTTGGACGCTTTTGTACAAGCATTTCGCAGTTTGATAGGACAATTATTGGGTGAAAGCGATGCTCAATTATCAAGTTGGAAAAACAAAGTTTTACAAGCTTTGGGAGATAACGCACAGGTAATTATTGATGTAATTCCCGAATTAGAAAAAATTGTTGGGAAACAGCCATCTGTGTCGGAATTATCGGGAACTGCTGCACAAAATAGGTTTAATTTATTATTTCAAAAATTCATCCAAGTTTTTACCACCAAAGAACATCCTTTAGTTGTTTTCTTAGATGATTTACAGTGGGCTGATTCGGCTTCTCTGAAGTTAATGCAGCTACTTATGAGCGAATCTGAAAATGGATATTTATTATTAATTGGAGCTTATCGCGATAACGAAGTATTTCCCGCACATCCTTTGATTTTGACGTTGGAAGAAATTCTTAAATCGGAAGCGATAGTTAATACAATTACCTTAACACCACTAAAGCAAGAAAGTTTAAATCAACTAGTTGGCGATACTCTTAATTGTTCCGGAGAAATCGCGCAACCGCTAACACAATTAATTTATCAAAAGACTAAAGGTAACCCATTTTTTAGTACGCAATTTTTAAAAGCGCTTTACGAGGATGGTTTAATTAAATTTGACTCTCCTCATTCCAGTCAAGGGGGATGGATATGCGATATTTCTAAAGTTAAGGCTTTATCGCTTAGTGATGATGTTGTTGAATTTATGGCATTGCAGTTACAGAAGTTGCCAGAATCAACACAAACTATTTTAAAATTAGCTGCTTGTATTGGTAATCAATTTGATTTGAAAACTGCTTCAATAGTTTCTCAAAATTCGGAGTCCCAGACTGCTCTCCATCTATGGAAAGCTTTACAAGTTGGTTTAATATTACCTACTAGTCAAGTTTATAAGTTTTATCTGGATAATCAAACACAAGATGCTTCGCTCCCAAAACAGGTTGTAAACTATAAATTTTTGCATGACAGAGTTCAGCAAGCTGCTTATTTATTGATTCCAGAAGCACAGAAACAAGCAACGCATCTGAGCATTGGTCAATCATTATTAAAACAGCTATCCGACGAACAAAAAGCGGAAAGAATTTTTGACATAGTAAATCAGTTGAATCTTGGACAAGCTGCAATCAAAATCAGCCAAGAAAAACTAAATTTAGCTCGTTTGAATTTACAAGCGGGGAAAAAAGCGAAGCTTTCTGTTGCTTATCAAGCGGCTAAAAGTTACTTGACTATTGGGATTAATTTATTATCTAAAGATGCTTGGCAAACTGACTATGAGCTAATCTATAGTTTGCACTATTCTGGTTCAGAAGTCGCTTATTTATCTGGTGATTTTGAACTTGCAGAATCTCTTTATGCAGAAGCACTGAATCACGCTCAAACATCTTTAGATAAAGCAGCGATTTATCGAGTGCAAATGACTCAATATCAACTACAGGGAAAGAATACTGAAGCGATAGAAATTCAACGTCAAAGTTTGCAATTACTTGGCTGGGAAATGCCAACAGAACCAGAGGTAATTCAAGTTAGTTTGAATGAAGAAATTAGTACAGTTGAAAAATTCTTAGAACAGCATACCGTTGAATCTATTCTTGATTTTCCCCCAATCCAAGATTCTACAATTGCAGAAATTTTGAGAATACTGCAAATTCTTTTTTATACTGCTTGGCTTAGCGGTCAACCATATTTAGCATTTTTGGCGATCGCCAAGATGACAACTTTGTCTTTGCAGCATGGAAACAGTGATATGTCTCCCTTTGGCTATGTCGGCTATGGGATGATATCAATTGCTGCTTTGAAAGATTACGATACTGCTCGACGCTTTGGAGAAACAGCAGTGCAGCTTTGCGAACAGTTTGATAATGCTGATATCCGTGGGATGACTAATTTCCTCTTTGCTGGTGATGTACATAGCTGGAGTCGTCCAATTCGTGAAGCAGATACCTATTATGACAATGCTTATAAATATAGTATGGAAGCCGGAAACTGGCTAACAGTAAGTTTTATGATGATGCTAAGCGGTTCCGATAGGCTCACCTACGGTAAGAATCTAAATGAACTATATGAAATAGCAAAAACTAGTGCTGATTTTCTGTATAGAATTAAAAGTTTTGATAATTTAGAGAATTTCACTGCTAGTGTTCTTCAACCGATTCGTAACCTTCTAGGTTTAACAAAAACACCATTCACTTTTGATGATGACAATTTTAGTGAATCCAAGCATGTAGAAAAATATAGTAACAATCATTTTGTTCTAGCTTGGTTTTATGCAGTCAAAATTCGTCATGCTTATCTATTTGATAATAAAGCAGCATATCTCGATTTAATTCCTCGACTGAAAATAATTGAAAGTGCTGTTAAAACTCATGCAAAAACCCCTTCAAGCGTATTTTATGTTGCATTAATGCATCTGGATTTAATTGAAAATTCTGAAGATGAAACAGAACTTCAAATCCATTTACAAGCGCTTCTTTCTCTAGAAGAAAAGTTGAAAGTTTGGGCACAAGCTTGTCCTGAAAATGTTTTGCATAAATGTTTATTAATTAAAGCTGAAAAAGCAAGACTCAACGGACAAAAAAGCGAAGCTATAGATTTATACGAACAAGCTATTACTAAAGCTCAAGAAAATGAATATATCTATGAAGCTGCTCTAGGTAACGAACTTGCAGCAAAATTTTACCTGGGTTGGAATAAAGAAAAAGTCGCTAGCGGTTATATGCAAGAAGCATATTATTGTTATGCTCGCTGGGGAAGCTCAGCCAAAACAGACGACCTAGAAAAACGCTATCCTCAACTACTAACAGCTATATTACAAACAAAACAAAACAATCTAGGATTAAGCGAAACTTTCTCCTCTTGTCTTGATAAATCTTCAATTATTAATCAAACTTTCCAAACAACTCGTAGCAGTAGCAATATTGACGAAGCTCTGGATTTAGGTAGCATTCTCAAAGCAACACAAGCATTATCAAATGAAATTCAATTAGAACAATTAATTTCTAAATTAATGCAAGTAGTAATGGAAAATGCAGGAGCAAAAAAAGCTGCTTTGATTTTGCTCGACGAAAATACTTCAAGCTTAATACTCAAAGCAGTAGCTACCACCTCAAAAAGTATAAAGCTGCTTGATTTACCATACCAAGATAGTAAAGACATCCCCACCACATTGATTAACCATGTCAAACGCACTCAAAAAATTATCGTATTAGATGATGCTACCCAAGACTCGGATTTTATTATCGATTCGTATTTAATACATCAACAGCCAAAAAGTTTGCTGTGTATGCCCATTCTAGGGCAAGGTAAGTTAATTGGCTTACTATATCTAGAAAATAACTTAACTATTGGTGCATTTACACAAAATCGTGTAGAAATTTCTCACCTACTCTGTACTCAAGCTGCAATTTCTCTAAAAAACGCTCAACTTTATAACAAATTAGAAAATTATTCTCATACTTTAGAGGAACAAGTTGAACAGAGAACCCAAGAAGTAAGACTAACTTTAAAAGAGTTGCAGCAGACTCAAGCTCAACTAATTCAAAACGAAAAAATGTCTAGTTTGGGACAGCTTGTTGCTGGTATTGCTCACGAAATAAATAATCCCATCAGCTTTATTTACGGTAATCTCACCCCAGCTTCTGAATATACTTTAGATTTAATTGAATTAATTAACTTATATCAAAATGTTTATCCTGAATCTCTACCGGAAATTGCATCAAAAATTGAAGATATAGAGCTTGAATATTTAATTGATGACTTACCAAAGCTGCTTGATTCAATGCAAACGGGAGCAGTACGTATCCGTGAAATTGTTCTTTCGTTACGTAGCTTTTCTCGCTTAGATGAATCAGAAATTAAACCTGTAGATATTCATTCTGGAATTGATAGTACTCTGTTGATTTTGCAACATAAATTTCACTCTAATCATAAATATCCAGAAATTGAAGTAATTAAAACATATAGTGAACTTCCAGATTTAAATTGCTATGTGTCGGAGTTGAACCAAGTATTTCTGAATATTATCTGTAATGCAATTGATGCTTTACGAGAGAAGCAAGAGAATAAACCAAAAATAACAATCAACACTTCACTTAAGGATAATAACAATATATTAATTAGTATCAAAGATAATGGGATTGGTATTAGCAAACCAGCTTTGAATAAAATATTCGACCCATTTTTTACTACAAAACCCGTTGGTAGCGGTACGGGTTTGGGATTATCAACGAGCTATTCAATCGTAGTCGAAAAACATCGAGGTAATTTAACTTGTGTTTCTGCTCCCGGAGAGGGAACGGAATTTTTGATTGAATTACCGATTAAATTCTAATTGGATGGAATACAAATGAATCTTACCTTTTAGCTCTGCTTAACAGAGACGGGGTAAGTTTTTCTCTGTTAAAATCAGCTAAAAACCCGGATATTTGAAAATAAAAGCTAATTTATGCATTTAAAGCAAGCTTTTACTCGGTTTTGTATAGGTAAAAATAATTTTAATTGTAATCAAAGTTACTAATTACTTAAATTTTGGGGTCAGATATGGGAACACTAAATCTGAAAGCTTCAAGAACTTAGTACTATGAATATGGTTGCTACTGAGATTAATATTTCCGGATACTATGTCCTAGAAAAGCTCTATGATAGTTCGAGAACTTTAGTATATCGCGCTGTTAGAGAACATGACCAAAAACCTGTAGTTATTAAACTACTTAAAAATCCTCATCCGAGTTTCAGCGAACTGTTACAGTTTCGCAATCAATACAGCATAGCTAAAAATATAGATTTTCCCGGAATTATCCAAACCTACAGCTTAGAACCTTATAAAAATGGTTTCTTTTTGGTAATGGAAGATATCGGAGGAATTTCTCTCAACAAATATTTTACGAATATAGAAAATATAACTTCCCAAAATAATATCCTCTCATCACGCTTGACTAAGGTTTTTCTAGAAGAATTTCTCCTAATTGCAATTTCCCTATGCGATACCTTAGATGCTTTATATCACCACAAAATAATTCATAAAGATATTAAACCAGCTAATATTTTAATTAATCCCGAAACTAAAAAAATTAAATTAATCGACTTTAGTATTGCTTCTTTACTTAATCGAGAAATTCAAAATTTAACCAACCCATCGGTATTGGAAGGAACTTTAGGTTATATATCTCCAGAGCAAACCGGAAGGATGAATCGCGGAATTGATTACCGCACTGATTTTTATTCTTTGGGTGTTACTTTTTACGAATTATTAACCGGAGAATTACCGTTTAAATCAGATGATGTAATGGAGCTAGTGCATTGTCATATTGCAGAAACCCCTCCTTCGATAAATAAACCTCACCCTAACCCTCGACCTATCAAGGAGAGGGGACAAGAGATTCCAGAGGTAGTTTCAGATATCATCATGAAATTAATGGCAAAGAATGCCGAAGATAGATATCAAAGTGCTTTGGGTTTAAAGCATGATTTAGAAATTTGTTTAAAACAGCTTCAAGAAACTGGTGTAATCAAATATTTTAAAATTGCTCAAAGAGATATTTGTGAGAGATTTATTATACCTGAAAAACTTTATGGTAGAGAAACTGAAGTTCAGGAATTATTAGCAGCATTCGATAGAGCATCAAAAGATAAAAGCGAATTAATGCTAGTAGCTGGTTTTTCTGGAATTGGTAAAACCGCAATTATTAATGAAGTTCATAAACCAATTGTTAAACAAAACGGTTATTTTATTAGAGGTAAGTTTGACCAGTTCAATCGTAATACTCCCTTGGATGCTTTTGTCCAAGCTTTTCGAGATTTGATGGGACAATTGCTGAGTGAAAATGATGCTCAATTATCAAGTTGGAAAAGTGATATCTTAGAGGCTCTAGGAGACAGTGCAGGGGTCATTGTTAATGTGATTCCCGAATTAGAACAAATTATTGGTAAACAACCACCCATAGCAGAATTATCAGGTGCTGCGGCACAAAATAGATTTAATTTATTATTTAAAAAATTCATTCAGATTTTTACCACAAAAGAACATCCTTTAGTGATATTTTTAGATGATTTACAGTGGTCTGATTCAGCATCTTTAAATTTGCTACAGTTACTGATGAGCGAGCCAGAAAGTAAATATTTACTATTAATTAGTGCATACCGTGATAATGAAGTTTTTCCTGCTCATCCTTTAAAATTAACTTTATCGGAAATCGCTAAAACAGAAGCGATAATTAACACAATTTCATTAACACCCTTAGAAGAAGAAAGCTTAAATCAACTGATTAGCGATACTCTCAATTGTCCGCAATTAACAGCACAACCGCTGACACAATTAATCTATCAAAAAACTAAAGGTAATCCATTTTTTAGTACGCAATTTTTGAAATCGCTTTATGAAGATAATTTAATCAAATTTGACTCTCCTCAATCTCCTTTTAGTAAGGAAGTAAGTCAAGGAGGATGGATATGCGATATCAGCAAGGTAAAAGCATTAGCCGTTACCGATGATGTGGTTGATTTAATGACTCAACAACTGTATAAATTACCAATAGAAACTCAAAATGTATTAAAGTTAGCCGCTTGTGTCGGAAATCAATTTGATTTAGATATTTTGGCTATTATCTCAGAAAATAGTAAAGCCGATACCGTAGATGCTTTATGGAAAGCTTTACTATCAGGTTTGATTTTACCTACAAACGAATCCTATAAATTTTATATTTACGACGAAAGCCAAAATAAAAACGCTGCTGTCAACATTAATGACAATATTAATAATCCAGGATACAGATTTCTGCATGATAGAGTTCAGCAAGCTGCTTATTTACTGATTCCTGACGACCAAAAACAGATTACTCATTTTAAATTAGGTCAACTTCTCCTAGAAAGTTGTTCACTTCAAGAAAGAGAAGAAAAAATATTTGATATTGTCAACCAGCTAAATTTTGGTTTGGATTTGATTGTAACTAAATCTCAAAAAGAAGAACTAGCTCGGTTAAACTTAATTGCAGGGAAAAAAGCAAAAATTTCCACAGCTTATGCAGCAGCATTTAAATATTTTGCTGTTGGTAGAGATTTATTAGGAGAAGATGGTTGGCATTTTTCTTACGAACTAACTTTAGCACTTTATGAAGAGTCCGCTGAAACGGCTTATTTAAATACTGATTTTGATGGAGCAGAGCAACTTTCTAGAGTAGTATTACAAAAAGCAAAAACACTACTCGATAAAATAAATATTTACACCACTAAAATTCATGGAAATATATCTCAAGCCAAGCTATTAGAAGCAGTCAAAATTGCACTTATTGTACTTAACTTGATTGATAAAAATATCAATTTACCCCAACAACCATTACCATCTGACTTCGACAAAGCATTACTAGAAACTCAATCAAATCTAAAAAATAGGTCAATCGCGGATTTGTTGCATCTTCCACAAATGGAAGACCCATATCAATTAGCAGCAATGCGTATTTTAGCCAGCGTCGCTCCCGCTGCTTATATTTCATTTCCTAAATTACTGCCTCTTGTTGCCATGAAAATGGTAAATCTATCTGTCGAATTTGGCAATACATCCTCTTCAGCTTTCGGCTATGCAATGTACGGTTTTATCTTATGCGGTATAGTTGACGATATTGAATCTGGCACCCAATTTGGTCAACTTGCATTAAATTTAGTTGAAAAATTTAACAGCAAAGATATCGAGTCAAAGGTTTTATTACTAGTAGGACATTTCATCAAACATTGGCGAGAATCAGTCCACAAAAGTCTACCTTTGCTAACCAAAGCTTATCAGGTTGGTTTAGAAGCAGGTGATTTAGAATTCGCAGGTTTTTCAGCTTCTTTTTATTGCTTTGACTGTATTTTGGTAGGTCAAGAATTAGAAAATTTGGAAACAGAAATTGCTGCTTATGGTGATGCTGTAGACCAGCTTAAGCAGGAGCATATTCTTCATCAGATATATATTTCGCGACAAACGGTACTCAATTTATTAAACCGCTCGGAGCATCCCTGTGATTTGATTGGTGAAGCTTATAATGAGTCGCATATGATATCTGTACACGAGCAAGCCAATGATAGAACAACTCTAGCATTTTTGTATATTGCCAAACTCAAGCTTTGTTATCTATTTAATGACTATGACCAAGCAGCAGAAACTGCACTCCGAGCGCAAGAATACCTAGACGGTGTAGTAGCTATGGTATGCATTGTTTCGTTTTATTTTTATGATTCCTTGGTCAAACTTGCTCGATACGAAAACGCAAATAAAATTGAGCAAAGCCAAATCAGCGAACAGGTAGAGAAAAACCAAATCAAAATGCAGTATTGGGCTGAAAATTCTCCCCAGAATTGCCTGCATAAGTTCCATTTAGTAGAAGCTGAAAAATACCGAATATTAGGAAACAAAGCTGAAGCAATTGAGCTTTATGACAAAGCTATAAGTGGAGCTAAAGAAAATAATTTTGTTCATGAAGAAGCCATTGCTAACGAGAAAGCTGCCGAATTCTATCTCGATTGGGATAAAGAAAAAATTGCGGAAAACTATATACAAAAAGCATATTTCTGCTATGCAAAATGGGGTAGTTCAGCTAAAATAAACGATTTAGAAGTACGCCATACTAAACTATTAATACCGATATTAGAAGCACATAATTCCAACAATGGGCCATTAAATAAAACCAGCTTTGAAAGCTTGAACCAATCGGTATTAATTAGCCAGCAAATGCATACTAATCGTTCTAGCAGCAGTATTTCTGAAGCTCTTGATTTTACCAGCATTATTAAAGCGACACAAGCACTATCAAGTGAAATTCAACTAAAACAGTTAATATCTAAACTAATGCAATTAGTTATGGAAAATGCAGGAGCAAAAAAAGCTGCCTTACTACTGCATAAAGACAATGAATTAATTATTGAAGCTTTATCAAAAAGCAATCAAGATGTAACTCTGGTAGGTTTAGCATCTGCAAACAGCGAAGATATTCCAAACACAGTAATTAACTATGTCAAACGAAGTTTAAAAACAGTTGTATTAGACAATGCAATTGTTCAAAATGATTTTATTGCAGACAAATATCTCCGAAAACAACAAATAAAAAGCTTGCTGTGTATGCCGATTTTAGATAGAAGTAAATTAGTTGGTGTACTTTATTTAGAGAATAACTTGACCATTGGTGCATTTACAATAAATCGTATAAACACTCTCAATTTACTCTGCACTCAAGCTGCGATTTCTTTAGAGAATGCCAAACTCTACAGTCAATTGAATAATTATTCCCACACCTTAGAGCAAAAAGTCCAAGAAAGAACTGAAGAAGTAACCCAAAAAGCGGCTGAGTTAGAATCTACCTTAGCAGAATTACAACGCACCCAATCTCAACTAATTCAGACAGAAAAAATGTCAGGTTTAGGACAACTTGTTGCTGGTATTGCTCACGAAATCAATAACCCCATCAACTTCATTTACGGTAATCTTGTTCCAGCCAATGAATATGCTTTAGGGTTAATTGACTTGATTAATCTATATCAAAAGTTTTATCCTCAAACCTTACCAGAAATTGAAGCAAAAATGTATGAAATAGACCTAGATTTTGTTATTTACGACTTACCTAAACTCCTAGATTCAATGAAAATAGGAACGCAACGTATTCGAGAAATAATCTCATCATTCAAGAACTTCTCTCGCTTAGATGAAGCCAAAATGAAACCCGTAAATATTCATGCTGGTATTGATAGCACTCTTCTAGTGTTGCAGCATAAGCTCACATTTAATACCAAACATCAAGAGATTGAAGTCATTAAGAAATATAGTCAACTTCCTAAAGTAAATTGCTATGCTTCCGAATTAAATCAAGTATTCATAAATATTATTGGTAATGCAGTTGACGCTTTGCGAGAAAAGCATGAGAAGAAACCAACAATTATCATTAGTACTTCCCTTAAAGATGAAAAACATGTCTTAATTAGTATCAAGGATAATGGTATTGGCATCAATAAATCAATTATAAATAACATATTCAACCCATTTTTTACTACAAAACCCGTTGGTAGCGGTACGGGTTTGGGATTATCAACTAGCTATTCAATTATAGTAGAAAAACATCGAGGACATTTGAGTTGTAATTCTACTGATGGAGAAGGAACGGAATTTATAATTGAATTGCCATTAAATTATCAATATGAAAATTAGAAAT
>ERZ1740052.669-NODE-669-length-11603-cov-9.514981_pt1 | contig 11603 bp, 11 predicted proteins | sample MGYA00581750_ERZ1740052 | MGnify/ENA primary metagenome ERZ1740052 (study PRJEB43018, sample SAMN04849743) | marine metagenome | isolation source: floating plastic debris | place: Pacific Ocean | collected 2008-08-30 | study: EMG produced TPA metagenomics assembly... | reverse complement strand
CTTGAGCTTGTAAATTCATCCCTTCAGCATCAATAGAAAGCATTTTCGCTGCTGTAGCATCCTCTAAATCGCCATAAGCCTTAGCGTACAATGCTAACGCATCCGCATGGTCATCATTCATATGTTTACAAATGCGATCGCTAACTTGAGTCGAAAATTCTTCTGACATTACATACTCCTGGTTTCTAGATATCAATCTGACTGAATTTTAAAACTTTATTGCCATAGCAGCCAATGACGCTGAAATTTTCTATGAACAAATATTAGACATCTCCGGAAATGAAAAAACCTCTCTTTGCATCTGAAGAGAGGCTTTAAAACCCCCCAGGGGACAGGGGGCTCGCGGTTAATCGTAAGTTCTAATTCAAACTAAATTATCATATCTGACTAAAATTAAAATGTATTATTAAAAACATAATTATTCTGTATAAATAATTTTACTGATGCTGCTTTTTAACAAAAAAATAGTCTTCTATCTATTAATAAGTAAGGTTTGTAACATTTCCTTCTTTATCGATGGAATTGATTTCATTAAACTTATATGTAGAAAATATTTTACATTTTCTTGCTGATTGATAGTAGTTTCTACTGAATCAGGAATATAAAACAAATTTACTGAAGTCCAGACTCATGAGTGCAACTAGCCACCGTCGTATAGTTATAGGGGACGTGCATGGTCACTATCAAGGCTTGATGCAATTGTTAGAGGCGATCGCCCCGACAGCAGATGACAAAATTTATTTTTTGGGGGACTTGATAGATAGAGGTCCCCAAAGTTCGCAAGTGGTAGATTTTGTTAAAGAAAATTCCTATCCTTGCCTGCTCGGAAATCACGAGCATATGTTAATAAAAATTCTCACAGATAAAAATGCTTCCACTCCCAGCGTACAAGGATGGCTTTACAGTGGCGGACAAGCAACTCTAGCAAGCTATAAAAACGGTAAAATACCTCAAGAACATCTCGAATGGTTTCAGAGTTTACCTTTATATTTAGATTTAGGAGACATCTTTTTAGTTCACGCAGGTATTGACCCTGCAAAAACTATAGAAGAACAAAAAGCAGAACAATTTTGCTGGATTCGAGATAAATTTCACAGCATTCAAAAGCCTTATTTTTCAGATAAAGTAATTATCGTCGGTCACACTATTACTTTCACATTTCCTGGAATTGCACCAGGCAAAATTGCCAGAGGTGCGGGTTGGCTAGATTTGGATACAGGTGCTTATCATCCTCGTAGCGGCTGGTTAACAGCATTTGATGTTACAAATCGTCTCTGTTATCAAGCAAATATGTTTAAACCCTCTGTACGCACCTTACCCTTGGAAGAAGCATCAGCTAAAGTTAATCTGACTTCACTAAAAGTTAATCGCAATAGCAGCAGGTTATGGGCTTAAGAGGTTAAAGGTTAAAGGTCAAAGGTTAAAAAATGCTAACTCCTAACTCTTAACTCCTAACTTCTAACCCCCTAACTCCTAACTCCTAACTCCTAACTCCTAACTCTTTAAAGTAATGGTCGGATATTTCTCCGGTATGTAGTTTTACTTAAGCCGTCGTTACCTTTACTACGTTTCTCGTTAACCCAACTCTGAAGATATTGTACGCGACTTCTGGGTGAAGGGTGGGTACTCAAAAAGGTAGGAACTCCACCTCTGCTTTTACTTAGTAACTTCTTCATGAAATCAACCGCAGCTTGAGGAGCATAACCAGCGTCTGTGAGCATTCTTAATCCACGGCGATCGGCATCGCGCTCGGCTCCACGACTGTTAGGGCGACGATAACCTAGTTCCACACCAAGCTGGACTAACCGACTATTTTCTACACCTGCTGCTGTAGCTAAACCTCTGGCGATCGCAGTTTTCTTCATTTGCTCTACTACGTGTCTGCCTTCAATATGAGCGATTTCGTGAGCAACTACACTTGCTAATTGGGCTTCATTATCGGCGGCTTTGATTAAACCAGTATTAATATAAACATATCCACCAGCAGTAGCGAATGCATTTATACTGTCATCTTTAACTACTTGAAATTTGTAAGGAATTTTAGTTCTAGTATTGTGGGCTTCTAAGCGCTTACCGATTCTTTGTATGTAATTATTTATTTGAGAATTGCGATAAAGTTTAACTTCGCTTTGGAGTAGTTGCTGATTTATTTGCCTACCAAGCCTAATTTCTTCCTTGTCTGATATATTAGAAATTTGAATTATTTGGGCACCTTGGAAGAATATGTCCCATATAGAAATACCTAGAGCGGATGACGGTGTAGCGAAGCACAGGCTAAATGCTATTACTACAGAAATTAACGGATAAAAGAATCTTTTTCGTAAAGAACGGAAATTTAAAGAAAAGTCTGTCTTCTCAATCATCATTAAATTCAAGGAGGTTTTTAGAAGAACGTAAATTATAAGACGAAGAAAAGCCTTATGAAGTTGCACGTCTAAATGATTACCAACTCATTTAATAATCAGTTATTCAGTCGGCTTGACTTCATAGTAGCTTTGCTGTTAAACATGGCAACTGATCGTGCATTATTTCATGAAAATGATAAAAAGTAGTGTAAGTAATAAACTATCCTATAAATAAATAAAGGAAATAATCTTACTATTTTAACCGTCATCCTTAATACTTCATCTGACATAGGATTAACTTCTATCTCCAATAATTTCATTGTTCTAATATCAATCCTTCATTCCATTTGTAAATAGGAAAAATTAGTTATGACTATATTAGATTCCAAAGGTCGCTTATTTGGTAAATTCAATATTTTAGATATTGGTGCTTTACTAGTAATATTGCTAGTAATTGGAGGTATATTTTTATTCCCCGGAACAACTGGCTCTGTCGCTCAAGTAGGTGTCACAACTAAACCTATCGAAGTTGATTTAGTTGTTAGGGGATTAAAAGTACGCGATATAGATAGATTATCCGAGGGAGGAAAGTTAAAGACAGGAGAAAAAACAAACGTTATCATCCGCAATCAACCCTACGGTCAAATTCCCATTAAATCTATTGAAGTACTACCTAGAAAAATTATTGTTACTCAACCCGATGGTACCGTTAAATTAATCCCGGACCCCAGAGAAAACGTTTTTAGTACAGATATGCTTTTGACTTTAGCAGGTAAAGCAACAATGACTGACGGCGGCCCTGTTTTGGGTAATAGTAAAGTAAAAATTGGGATGCCTTTTGAATTAGAAGGGTTTAACTATAACTTCAGAGGCAGCGTGATTGATGTCAGGGTTGGAGATGAGGTCGAAGGTTAAAGGTTAAATATTCTATTTTTAATCTTTCTCTAGTTATTTAAAAAGCTGGATAAACGTTTCTGATTAAATACATAACAGTCTCCCGTTTGCAGCGAGGAGGCTATTTTTTATGTTTTGATGAGAAACCATTTATTAATCAAAAATAATCAAATTGTAGAGTATTGTAGGGTGTGTTATACCTATTGCTATACATCAAATTAAAGGATAATTTATCTACAGGTCTAATGCACCATCCTACTCTAGTACATCAAAACAATTTATCTATGAAATAAAAATGCTCTTCTGATGCACATGAATCCATCTCAATTTAATCGCATTACAAAACTGATATGGCAAAAAAAACTAATAGCAATTTCCATTCCCGAACGAGAATATTCTGTAAAAGCTTCTATAGATATATCGGTTTATTTTAACAATAATTCTATCTTTTACCGTCATCTGAACCCTGCTAAATCATTTTTACCAGAAATAACTACATCGCATAGACAGGTATTAAAAGCACTATTAGCTACCGATAAATCAAGGAAAAAGATTCAAACAAACTGGTTGAGTACAAATTATTCTAAAATAACTCGTTTTTTTCGTGAGAGACATTTGTATTTAGTTCCAGCTAAAGATGCTATGGGCATTTCTACAAATGCAAAAATATTTTGGCAAGAGGATAAGCTCAATATCCAATTTCATCTTGATGACTTTTATCCGTTTAATACCAAACCTTATTGTTCAATTGAGAATATTATTCCAGGAAAATATCGCTTCCGATTCAATTATTTAAATACAGCAAAAGCATTCAATCGAAATTCTCGCCCTATAGCAACTAATGACAAAGAATTTTATTTACTTAAACCAGTTGAAAGCAATCCTAATGCTGTGGAAATAGATGAAATTCAAATTGAAACTATATTATCACAAACATCTGTAATCATCCCCCACAAAGAAAACGATATAGAAACGCCCGTTTCTGTAGGAATGAAAATTTTAAATAAAACTCAAAGCGCTTTCCGCTTCGATTTTTATAACACTTTAATTCCTCAAATGATCAAAGAAGATGGTCAAATTATACGTATTTTGCTTGGCTCCAATCAACTCCTAAGTTGTACGGAAGCTCATTATCCTTTAGCTAATCCGGGGGAATTCGTAACCTTTTTTCCCAATGCAAAACTTTTCTGGTTCAATGGTGAACTATGTTTAAAAATCGCTATTGAATGTGGAGGTTTTTATTGTTTCCGTAATTTACAATCGGGTGAATATTTAATTCGATTCGTCTACAGGAAAAGCAATAATTTAATCAAAATGCGAAACAAACATAATCAAAATAATTACATAAAACCATTACAGTGGCTCGATCGAACTATTATCGCAACACCATACGTAAAGCTTGGATTGCGAGCGGAATTTACGATCGGATAAGTAATTATGTTAAAACCTTTAACATGAAATATTTAACCCTGAAAACCATCACCTTCTGCTTGCTCTTTCTCCCTCTAGGTTGCACTGGTACTTCTGCGAAAAACGAATCAACGCTGCAACTACAAAGCGAATCCGAACAACCTTTGCAGCATATTTCAAAAGCACAATGGACACCGGAAATGGAAGCGGGGTTTCAACAACGTGCAAAACGAGTAATCGCACAAGCTAGTACAAAATACGGAACTACATCCTTTGAAAGCGAAAAACGTTCTTATCCCAAAGCGATGATTGATTTTCTTGCAGGAAATCGCGAAAATTCTATTGCTTTTCTCCAAGCTGAAGATGCTGATGCTAAAAGTCATAGCCATACTTTAGGAATTGATTTTTATTCCAGCTTTACTTTGAAAGGACAAGTTCGTAAGTATTTCTATTTTGGTAAATATCTCGATCCAGCATATCGTCAGCGAATGAAACAAGCGATGCACCTTTTGACAGCAGAAGATCCCTTAAAGCGTCGTTTTCCACAAAGACGTAAATTCTGGGCTAGGGGAACTGATAATTGTGATAGCTGGGTGGATTGTCGCAATACAGACAATTTAAAAGCAATGCGAAATAGTGCCGTGTATTTGTTTGCAGAAGAAACGGGAAACGAAGCAACACGACAAGCTTACAAACAACGCATCCGGCGAAATATTGGCACATTGTATCAAATTGGACAAGGTGAATGGGATTCGGAAACCTATCTCGGACATACCATTACTGCTTATTTGAATCTATATGACTTTGCTAAAGATAAAGAGGTAAAATCTATTGCCAAAGGTGGATTAGATTGGCTTTTAGCTTCCGGTGCCTTGAAATACTGGCGGGGTGGATTTGGTGGCCCAACTAAGCGCGATTACGGTAAAGGAAATTGTGTTTGGTGTGCTTTATCTACTCATGAATTAGGACTGTATTTTAACGATTCACCGATTGAAGATCCCAAACCTTCTCCCGATTCAGTTCACGTAATTACCAGCAGCTATCGTCCCCATCCAGCAATTGTGGCTTTAGCTAAAAAGCAGTTTGATAAACCAGTAGAATTGCTGAACTCTAAACCAACGTATGAAAATTGGAAACAAGGTAACGATACTGCACCGCAATTTCATGAAACCTTGTATTTCGGTAACACTTTTCAAATAGGTACTTTGGCTAAAGGTTCCGGTGGTGATTGGAATGGTTTTAAGATGATGGCTTTTAATCAAGAGCGTGGTGTTGATTATTTTGTTGCAGCGACGGGTACTAATCCTAAGAAAATATCTACATCTAGTGTCGGTGGTGATAATATTGCACAATACCGCAATTTAGTAATTTTTCTCAACGATAAGCAAGAAACACCTTTTCAATTCTTTTTACCTAAATCGGTCAAAATAGAAACTAAAAATAACGTCACCTTTATTCGCTACGAAAAAACATGGTTGGCTTTAACACCGATAAATTTAGATATTGAAGGAATCAACGCCACTAAAACCTCTAAAATCAGCAAAAACTATCCTAAAGATCAAATTTTAACTGCTACTGGTACCGGAAGTACTTACAGTGGATTTGCTTTAGAAATAGGTGAAAAACAAACTCATGGAGATTTTGAGCAGTTCAAAAGTTCGGTACTTGCTAAATCTCGTTTAGATAAAAATCAAATTAATAACGGTGTCGTTGAATATCAAGGTGTTGTGGGAAAAGTGAAATTGCAACATCAACCTGTAGATTTACCCAAAGTGTGGCGAAATGGCAATTTACACGATTGGAAAAATCACTTTGCCGTTTACCAAAATGCTGTAGGGGAAAAAACACCTATCTATCAAGGTTGGAAAAAAGGTGAAATTCACATAGAAGCAGGTGGTTACAAGTATATTAACAAGCTTAAATAATGGTAGAAATTTATGGCCCAAAATCTATAACCTTGGATTAAAACTTTTATATTGTTTTTCTATCCATAGCTAGTAGTAATAATTATAATTACTTTGAATTTTGTTTATATAAAATACATTGTTTTTTATACAACAAAGTTATTTAATTTATATTCGATCGAAATAATTGTTTTGCTAAGTACAAAGTCTAATTATTATAGCGAAATTTCACCGTGCGGTAACTAAAAAAAGTTGATGTTTAATATTTCAATATGTTAGCTTGTAAGTGTAAAAGAATCATTGAAGGGTAGCATTAATTACAAATTCAAAAGATTTGTTTTTACTGTCATAGAAAAGTAAGTGTATCGAAAAGATAGAAAGTATATCTAACTAGTTATTAATTTTTGTTCCCTTAAATTGCACAGAATAATCATAGGGTTCGCCTGCTGAAAAGTCAACACAATTATTGTTACTTATTTCATCAAAGTAATCCCAAAATGTATTTCAAGCTCAAGGTAATGAACCGCACTTCCGGAAATAGAAACCTCAAGGCTTGAAGTCAATATTAAATCTACGATCGCTGCGAGATTATCGAATGCGAGCTAATTGACGGGCACCCTCAAAAGTAAAAAAATTTAAGGGAACCCTTGACGCTTACACCTAACTACGAGATTTTCTCAATGCTGCCATTTGAATTTGTAGTAATTGGTAAACCAGTTTCTCACCAAAACAAAGTACGCAAACGCGTTAATGAATGGAAGAAACAAGTTCGTGAAACTGCTGAATCTAATTGGAATCAAACAACTCCTTTAGGAGATGATGTCCAAGTTATTATTACTCACTATTATGATGCAGACCCTGGTGACGAATCAGCTGTTCCAGATAGTGACAATATAGTAAAGCCAATCAGAGATGCTTTGAATGGTTTAATTTATGTTGATGACTATCAGATTACTGATTTTATCAGCCGTCGTCGCAATCTAAATGGTTCTTTCAGAATCAAAGGTATTTCTCCAGCTTTAGCGGAAGGATTTTCTCAAGGTGAAGAATTTTTACATATTAAAGTCGAATCTGCACCAGATCCTGGAGATTTATCTTAATATTAATAAAGGCAATCTTGGATTGCATCTACCCCGCTTTCCAAGTATATATAACTATGAATTAAATATTATAATGCGCTTATTAAAGATTGTTTAAATGAATTATAAGTGCATATTTTAATTGAATTATTATTATTTCTCAAGGCAAAAACTACTGTTAATTTTTGATTAAATAATGATAATTATTATTAATATTGCAACCCATTTAACAGTACCATTCTTATAGGTTTGTTCTATAATAAGTGAAGATCACGATGCTTTACTCCTAGCAACTCTTAATCACAGATATGAGCTATCAGGACAATCAAAACCCCTTGGAATATCGGCGACTCTTAAAACTTGCTAAAGAATACCGAGAGCAAGGTTATTCAGTAACTATTAATCCATCTTCCGAAAAATTGCCTACGGTACTGGCAGGTTGTTCGCTCGATTTGATAGCCGTAAACGATAACAAAGTTGTTGCTGCTAAAGTTAGAACGCGGCAAAATCTTAGCTGTAATGGTTCGGAGGATTTGCGTCATATTAGCAAATCGGTACAGCAACTTCCCGGTTGGGAGTTTGAGTTGGTTGTTACAAACTCGCGCAAAAAAGCTAGCTAGCATTTGCCTTTATTGCAAGCACGAAATTCAAGATTATAATTCAAGATTATTAAATTAATCAAATACAAGTAATGCCGGAATATATTTGGGTTATTAATAGGGAGCTTCCCATGTGTATAACTGCATAAGTCATCAGTCACTATGAATATGGCTGATGACTTATTACTATTTATCGAGCAAAGGTATAAATTTTTTGATTAAACCTACTGTTACTCCTGGTAATTCTAACTGAGGTGTTAAACCAACAGAGTCCAATTGTTGAAAAATTTTAATCGCTTGGGGATTCATTTGCGCTAGACGCTGGCCAATTTCTGGCCCGGTAAATTGGGATTTTTGTCCCCAAATAATCGCTGTAGGCACTTTAAGCTGCTCGATATATTGCGATAAATCAAAGCACAAATCTCCGCGAACAAAAGATAAAGCCGCATATTCTGCATTTGGCTGTTTTGCAGATTCTAAATAAGCTTCTACAATTTCTTCGTAAACCCGATTGGAATTAGCAAATTGTCGTTGCTCTAAAAAGCTACGAATTCCGCCGCTAGTTGCAACCCCCGCCGTGTAAAACAATTTATCCAGAACTGGAGTACTAATCAACTGTGCAAAAAAGCTGCGGGAATAGTTTTCACCAAAATCCGAAAGCCCTGCTGGAGTTGTCAGAATCAAAGACTTAAATAATTCCGGATGACTAATGGCAACTCGAATTGTAAATGCTGCCGTTAAAGAAGAAGCAACTACCTTTACTGCACCGTCGCAGGTTTGCTGTAAGAATTCCCCAATCGTAGTCAAATAATCTTCAACTTGGTAGTTTCTTTCTGGATGTTCCGATTCACCCCAACCAATCAGATCCGGTGCAATGATGCGATATTCCGCCGCAAAGGCTGAGTATACTTTTGACCATTCGTAAGCAGAAGAACCACCACCAAATCCATGTAAGAATACCAAAGTTTCCTTATCCGTACTGGCAGTAATTTCATCCTGCCAAAAAGAGCCTGTATTGGTATAGTAAATCATCCTACCTAATGATGTATTTACCGAGCAACGCTCAAATCCCAATGGCTGAAACATAGATATTTGTGTTAATTATCGCGATTTTTGTTTTGTGGTAGGCGAGACTTACCAAAGATAAAGCTTGCCACTAGTTTAATTATCAGCTAAATCTTCACATTATTGCTTCTAACTTAGGAGAGATTAAGTAGATGTGAAATTACTGTCTTAGTTATGAAGATTTGGTGTTTATTTTTTCACTACATAAAATATATATCCCTGAAAAGGCTAAGTTTTCGAGCATTATACTGGTATCGACAATAACTTATATCGGAGATTTGCAAACAGAATTTTATGATACTCTATTCCTATTCATCACCAATAGTGATGAACGTTAATAAAGCTGGTAATGGTTCCTTATTGATTCACTCTTTTACTGTAATTGTTCTCAATGCTGCTTGTTGAATTAATTGTTAATACCCTATTAAATCCAACTGACTTTTTACACTATTCGAGGGCAAGCACTGAAAAACCTGGTTTCTTTTCGTAAAAACATGATGATTCACACGACGGGGCGTGAATAATTTATTATGAGACGAGCAAGAAACCAAGAATAGAAACATTGGTGGAAGATGTGAAATCCAATGCAGTCGGAACAATTATTCTTTATGTAATTAGTATTATTATTTTTATCTGAGCAATGGTAAAGCAGGCTAGTTTTCAATCAGGTGTAACAACGGTTGATGAGCCTTTGTTTAAGCTTAACAACCTTAATAGTTATACTCAAATTACATCAACTTATTCGTGTTTCCAATCTCCGCCAAATGATACAGTTGATTCCCCCGTAACTGAATCTATTTTTTTGCAACTAGACGATTTGCAATGCTTTGAAGTAGTGCATCGTCAGTACGAAAGTAAAGGGATAATTTTTGATAATTGTATCGCTATAGAACCGAGCAATCCCGCCTTCCCTGCCCATTCAGGTGCAATAGTATTAATGAGTTCACCCCATAGCGGATTACTAGAAGCTACTTTTGTAAATCCCGTCAACTCAGTTCGTGCCTTCGTCACCAGTTCCCAGCGATTAGTGCTATCCGCTTACGATGAAACTCGCCAACTGCTAAGTAAAGCAATATTACCCTCGGGCAATCTTGCTAATTCCGACTCAATACTAGTTGCGAATACTTTATTATCTGTATCTGCCGATAATATACATTCTGTTAGATTTCATGCTTTTAACGGTCAATTTACGGTTGACGACTTGAGCTTTTGTTATTCGCATTGCTAAGTGCAAATTTTACTTTTATAATTACAAGCTATTTTGTATTAGTGCCTTTTAGTGATAGATTTTCTAGTAGAAATATTATATATTCTTAGTCTTTATCAGTAAATTGTAATTATAGTGGCAGGTAAATAACGTGGCAAAGTTGGCTTCGTCTTATTGGCAGCAATTGATCAAAAATATCCCGCTAAGGGAGCTTCCGCACTTAAAGACAGGAGCCATGAGAAGAATATCGCAACGTAAGAATCCCGCTCAGCTTCTTTGGTTCTTAACGATTGTTGTTGCTATGCTTTTGTGGAACCCGAAGTTGTTATTCGCAAGCGGTTCGGGCATTTTTGTCATGTTGCTAGTCTATTCGATGCCGCAATGGGACTGGTCGAAGTTTTTGCACAAGCTACGTAATTATCTGCTAACTACTAATGGACGTTTAGTATTATCGGTAACTAGTGGTGCTATTGCTTGCTTAGGAACTTATACTGCCGTAACAATTTGGGCTGATGCCCCTAATGTTTGGATTGGTGGAGGTGCAATTGTCCAAGGAATAGCAACGGTATTGGTTTTAATATTATTAGCTCGACTATTAATAAGCTTACATGGCAATCAAGAAGATAAGTTAGAGCGATCGCTAGAGAATTTAACAGATTCAGACCCCCTTAAACGTTTGATTAGCGTCCGTCAGTTAACAAAATTAGCAACTCAACAACTCGATCCAGACGCAAAAAAATATGTTATTGAATGCTTGCAACTGTTGCTGACTAATGAATCAGAAGTAAAAATTCGGGATGCAGCCTTTGATAGTTTGCAAGCATTAGAACCAGCCGAAAAACTCCTACCCAAAAGCAATCCGACTACTTTAGTACCGTTTTCCGTGAAAGCCAAAAACCGCGTTTCATGTTGATAATATTGGGAATTAGGAATTGGGTAATGGGTAATGGGTAATGGGTAATGGGCATGGGGCATTGGGCATTGGGCATGGGGCATTGGGCATTGGGCATTAAAAATAAAAAATAAAACATAATAAAAGAAAAATAATAAATACTAACTCAAAACTCCTAACAACAAACAACAAACTACAAAAAACTAAC
>ERZ1740052.667-NODE-667-length-11613-cov-4.999913_pt1 | contig 11613 bp, 10 predicted proteins | sample MGYA00581750_ERZ1740052 | MGnify/ENA primary metagenome ERZ1740052 (study PRJEB43018, sample SAMN04849743) | marine metagenome | isolation source: floating plastic debris | place: Pacific Ocean | collected 2008-08-30 | study: EMG produced TPA metagenomics assembly... | reverse complement strand
AATTAACAAAGCCAATGGTTTTGCCACTGATGTACATCCGATAGGTGCATTAACACAGGAAAGTAAAGGTATTGAAATGGCAGAATTGTATGATATGCAACAATCTGGAGCTATTGCTTTTGGTGATTATAAGAAACCTGTAGAAAACGACAACCTTTTGAAAATTGCATTACTTTATGCTCAAAATTTTGATGGTTTAGTTTTAAGTTTTCCTAAAAACAAGAAAATCGCTGGTGAAGGTGTCGCACATGAAGGTGTTAATGCAACACGATTAGGTTTAAAAGGTATTCCTGCTTTAGCAGAAGAAATTCAAATTGCTAGAGACTTATTTTTATTGGAATATACTGGAGGGAAATTACACATTCCAACCATCTCTACTAAAAAATCAGTAGCACTTATTAAAGCTGCAAAAAATAAAGGATTAAATGTTACTTGTAGTACTGCTGTGCACAACCTTTTATTAACTGATGAAAAATTGATTGGTTTTGATGCTAGAGTAAAAGTAAATCCTCCGTTGCGAACAGAAGAGGATCGATTAGCTTTAATTGAAGGCGTAAAAAACGGAACTATCGATATAATTACTTCAGATCATAATCCTATTGATATTGAAGAAAAAAAAGTAGAATTCTCTATTGCTAAAGATGGAACCATAGGTTTAGAAACTGCTTTCGGAGCATTAAATTCGATTTTTGATTTAGAAACCATCACTAAATGTTTAAGTACAAATCCTAAATCTATATTTGGAATTGATAATACTTCTATAACTATTGATTCTAAAGCAGAACTTACTTTGTTTACTCCAGAATCAGAAGTTTTTTTTAATGAAAATGATATCCAATCAACTTCAAAAAACAGTATATTTATAGGTGAAAAACTTAAAGGTAAAGCATATGGAATATATGCAAACCAACAATTAATTTTAAACACCTAATCTATAATGAGAAATCTAACAACAATCGAACAAGGAAAAACCAATGCTATAATTAGTTATATCACTATAATCGGAACAATTGTGGCTTTTATATTAAACAGCTCTAAGAAGAATGCTTTTACAAGTTTTCATGTTAGACAAATGATTGGACTAAATGTAATATCACTAATCAATAGCTGGGTAGTTTATCGATTTTTTGGAGGAATTGCCTCTTGGATTATTTCTGGTTTCCTGATCGTATTATGGTTTATTGGATTTATGGGAGTGTTGAACGGTGAAGAAAAAAAAGTTCCTATTTTGGGAGATTACTTCCAAGATTGGTTTAAAAGTTTATAATATTTAATGAGTTTATTTTATAAGGAGAGAGCACCTAAAGTTGCTACTGAAAATCCGAATGTTTTAATTTTACTTCACGGATACGGAAGTAATGAAGACGATTTATTTTCTTTTGCTGAAGAATTATCAGATGAATTATTAATAATAACTGTTAGAGCTCCTTATGAAATGGGCTATGGAGGTTATGCTTGGTATGCTATAAATTTTGATGCAAATAACGATAAGTTTTCAGATACGAAACAAGCTAGTGAATCTGTAGATAAAATTGCTACTTTTATTGATGAAATACAAGCAAAATACAACACAAACAAAACATTTTTACTAGGATTTAGCCAAGGTGCAATTTTAAGTTACGGATTAAGTTTACGTTATCCTAACAAAGTTCAACATGTAGTTGCATTAAGTGGATATTTACTTGAAGACTTAATTCCTAAAGAAATTTCAGAATCAATAACAACTGATTATTATGTTTCTCATGGAATTGTAGATCAAGTAATTCCTTTTGCTTGGGCTAAAAAAACTCCAGGTTTCTTAAATAAACTGAATTTACAAAACGAATTTCATGAATATCCTGTTGGGCATGGTGTTGCTCCTCAGAACTTTTATAGTTTTAAAGATTGGATCGATAAGAGGTTATAATCTTAGTATAAACAATTTCTATGTTTAATAAATTCTTTTAAATAGAGATAGTTTACCTTTGCACAAGATTAAGCTTAGATATCTACTATCTTTTTAACCTAAATTTTTTTATATGGATATTTTCACTCACCAAAATTCTTATATATGGTTTGTTCCAATTTGTGCTTTAGCCAATGGTGTTGAGATGTATTTTAGCTAAAAACGAAAAGCTAAAAATTATGAGTTTAAAGATGTTTCTACAAACGTATATTTTGCGTTAGTTAATGTCTTTTTAGATGGATTGATGTATGCTACTTCGTTTGTGGTAATGGATTTTTTCTATGATTATCGTTTCATTAATTGGGAAGGTACTGGATTTTTATACTGGTTTATAGCATTTGTTGGTCAAGATTTCTTGTACTATGTACATCATTATGTAGATCATCATTCAAGATTTTTCTGGGCTGTTCATGTTACACATCATAACTCAGAATACTATAACATCTCTACAGGGTTCCGTTCACCGGTTCTACAACCATTTTATCGCTTTATGTTTTTAATTCCATTAATTTTAATAGGAATTCAACCATTACATATCATGTTTGCTTATGCGATGAACCAGAATTATGGAACTTTATGTCACACGAATTTTATAAAACCAACGAAAAGAAAAGGTTTCGTAGGTTTCTTACTAAAAACTTGGGAATATATATTTGTTACTCCTTCTCATCACAGAGTTCACCATGCTTCTAACATTAAATATTTAGACAAGAACATGGGAATGTTTTTAATTATTTGGGATAGAATGTTTGGTACATTTCAGGCTGAGGAAGAGGAAATGGAATACGAAAAATTAAAATTCGGATTAACAAAACCTTTAGACGACAAAGGACCTGTAAATATCATTTTCCACGAATGGAAAGATATCTTTAAAGACTTTTTTCATAATAAAAAACATTTGCCTTTAGGAACTCGTTTGAAATATGTTTTTATGCCTCCAGGTTGGAGCCATGATGGAAGTTCGAAAACGAGTAAAGAACTTCAAAGGGAATTAAAGTTAGATAAATAATAATAAAAAAACGCTACAGATATCTGTAGCGTTTTTTTATTATTCCAATTTTAGATGATAGATTATCCTAAAATTTGCTCTGCGTGAGCTTTAGTTTTTACTTTAGCGATAACATCAGTTAAAACACCATTTTCATCAATTACAAAAGTAGTTCGGTGAATACCATCATACTCTTTCCCCATAAACTTTTTTGGTCCCCAAACTCCAAATGCATTAATTACAGATTTATCTTCATCTGCTAATAAAGGAAATGGTAATTCGTGTTTGTTGATAAAGTTTTGTTGACGCTTTGCACTGTCTGCACTTACTCCTAAAATCTCGTAGCCCTGCGCTTGAAAAGTTTCATAATTATCTCTTAAGTTACAAGCTTCAGCAGTACAACCTGGTGTACTTGCTTTAGGATAGAAAAAAACAACTAACTTTTTTCCTTTGTAATCTTCTAATTTTATGATATTTCCGTCTTGATCTTTAGCTTCAAAACTTGGCGCATTATCTCCTATTTTAAGTGTTGTCATAATTCGGTATTTTTGTTAAGTAAAAATACTGAAAAAATGAACAAAACAGAAAAAGTTCAGTTTGTAATTGATACTTTAGAACGATTATATCCAGAAACTCCTATTCCTTTAGATCATACAGATCCTTATACATTATTAATCGCCGTTTTAATGTCTGCTCAAAGCACTGATGAACGTGTAAATAAAATTACACCTTTACTTTTTGAACGTGCAGATAATCCTTATGACATGGTGCAATTATCTGTTGATGAAATCAGAGAAATTATAAAGCCTGTTGGACTTTCACCTATGAAATCGAAAGGAATTTATGGTTTATCTCAAATTTTAATAGAAAAACATAATGGAGAAGTTCCGAAAAGTTTTGGAGCCTTAGAAGCATTACCTGCTGTTGGACATAAAACGGCTAGTGTAGTGATGGCTCAAGCATTTAATATTCCTGCATTTCCTGTTGATACTCATATTCATCGTTTAATGTATCGTTGGAATTTATCTAACGGAAAAAGTATTGCACAAACAGAAAAAGATGCAAAGCGTTTATTTCCTAAAGAAATTTGGAATAAACTACACTTACAAATTATTTTTTATGGTAGAGAATATTGTCCTGCAAGAGGTTGGAACTTAGATAATGATATAATTACAAGTGCAATTGGAAGGAAAACTGTAATTACAGAATACAATAAAAAGAGGAAGAAATAAAAAAGCTCCAGTTCGCACTGAAGCTTCTTCACTCTTAATTCAAATTCAATTCAATGAGAACATCGTTATTTGTTCTTACCGTTTTGAAGCTTTTAGAAAAGTTTAATATAAATTGTATTGTTGATTTTTTTGGATTCATCCTGAAGTTGGATGGTTTTTCAGAGTAAATTTGCGCCATATAAGTAATTTATCGTTTAATTACTAATAGTAACGCTAAACTTTACAATTTATTATTGATTCACTAAAATTATTTTATTCTTATCTATTAGCTTTCTGATATTTATCAAAGCATAACGCATTCTTCCTAATGCTGTATTAATACTTACACCTGTATTTTCAGAAATTTCATTAAAACTCATGTCCATATAAATCCTCATCTTTAAAACCTCTTTTTGTTCTTCCGGAAGTTCCTCAATTAGGTTTTTTACATCTAATAAAATCTGATCTTTAATGATTCGCTTTTCAGCATTTAAAGCATCGTCACTGATAATAGAAAAAATATCAAACTCATCTGAGTTATTAAAAAATGGCATTCTATTATTCTTTCTAAAATAATCAATAACTAAGTTATGAGAAATTCGCATTACCCAAGGTAAAAACTTTCCTTCTTCATTATAATTACCTTTTTTAAGTGTCTTGATTACTTTAATAAAAGTATCTTGAAAGATATCTTCAGCAACATCTCTATCTTGAACTTTGCTGTAAATAAAACTAAAAATACGTTGTTGGTGTTTTTTAACAAGAAACTCTAGAGCGATTTCTTTACCGTTAATATACTCTTTAACTAAGACGCTATCATCTGCTGATTTTCTATACATAACTACTACTTTTTGTGAGATATTTCTATCTCATATGGGAATTATATTAAATTTTAAAAAGTAGTTTTACTGTATAGGCGTATGATATTTAATTAATTACGTAAAGGACAAATATATTTTTTTATTTTTAATTAACAAACTTTAAAAATGAAAAAAAACATTTTTTTTAGCTTAATTGATATCTTATTTGTTATTCTTTATCGAATTTTAACACATTTTTCTATAGCCTTCTAATTTGTATTCATTTAGATTATTAATACATTAGCTTTAATTAATTAACCTCATTTTTTATAATTATGGAAGTTTTAAAAAACTCTTCAGAAAAAATCATATTCCCTCCAGGTGAAACAATTATGGATGGGGACAAAAAATTAGAAATTAATCCAAAAACCTCTGGTTACATTAACTTTCCTGTTTCTAAAAATTCAGATGGAAAAATACTTTTGCCAACGTTGGTTGAAGCTGAATACTTAAAAGAAGATGAACACAATAAATTTATTAATATTAAAGTATTGTTTTTTGTAGCTTCAAAAGCTGAAGAAATAAAAAATTCATCACTTGACACAACATCTGAAATCATAGATAAAATCATGGTTAAGCAACTTTTTTGTGTTAACTCTTATGGTTTATATACTTTACAGCTATATCTCTATTGTAATGAAAGAACAATAGAAAAAATATATAATAATCAAGATAAAAACCCTGAATATTTTCAAGCTTACAGTGTAGAATTTTCTGTTAGCAACACTACTATTAATTTACCAGAAAACATAAATATTGAAGATATAAATATTGTTCAATCTTTTATTTGGGATATCGACCCAAGAACTTCAAGAGGAACAGAAACTGTGGTTAAAGGAAGTAATGGTGGATAAATTCTCTTTCTCTTTACAAGAATATTCTCTGAGAACATGAATACACTTGTAATGAATAAATTTCACTTAAAACAAATATAACTCAACACCAAACTTCCAAAACCTTTACTGCGTATATGTACTTTAAAAAAGCATTTATATTCATTTTAATATTATTTTCTATTTGTACATTTTCGCAAAAGAAAACCATAAAATATCATTCTCATTTCTTTGAAAAAATTCAAAGTGATTATTACTATAAAAATAAACTTCTTGAAAAAACAAGTGATTTCTTTTTACAACAAAAATGGGATTCTGTAATTGTAGCTACTTCAAAGGTAACTGATACAAAAAACTCAAAAACAGAACTTTCATATTTTAACTACATGAGGGCTCACAGTTTCATGTTGAAAAACCTATACAGTGAAGCTCAAACAGAATTTAAAAAAATTCCGAGTGATTTTCTTTTTTACAATAAAGTTTTATACGCATTAAGTAGTATTTCACTAGATAAGAGTCAATTTATAAAAGCGCTTGTTTATCTCAAAAATATTGAAGATCGAGGAATAACTTCCATGGATGATATTGAAGATATTTCTTTCTTAAATGATCTTGGTGTGTGTTACTTGCATTTAAAAAAATATGATAAAGCCAATACATATTTATCTGAATATTTAAAATTAGCAGAGAAAAAAGGAAACAATAAAGAACTTGCTGATGCATACTCTAACATTGCTAATTTGTACTATGAGCAATACAAAGACAGTATAGCTATTGCATATTTTATGAAAGCTTATGATATTTCAAAAAAAACTTCTGATAATGAAATCAAAAGACTAACTTCTACAAACATGGCTGTTGTTGAAGAAAATCGGAAAAATTTCAGGAAAGCTCTTCTATACAGAAAAGAATCTGAAAAGTGGAGAGAATTAGTTTACGATCAAGAGAAAATATACAATACTGTTAAATTAGAAAAGAAAATTCTCGAAGAACGAAAGGAAAATGAAATTGATATTTTGAAATTAGAGAACAAGGCAAAATCTTTTCAACGAAATGGTTTTATAGCTTCCTCTATTCTATTTTTACTACTCGCCATTACTGTAATTTACTTCTTAATTCGAAAAAATAAAACCACTAAAATTATTACTTTACAAAAAGAACAATTAAGTCTTTTAAACAAAACAAAGGATAAACTTTTTTCAATCGTTAGTCATGATTTAAGATCATCGGTAAACTTAATGCAAAGAAGTAATTCTAAACTTATTCGAAATATCGAGAATGAAAATTATAATTCATTAAGTACAATTGCCAACAAAAACGCGCTCGTTGCAACAACAACATATAATCTACTTGAAAACTTATTAAACTGGGCTACTTTACAAACAAACAGTACTTATTTTAATATCGAATCTTTAGAATTAAGTAGTATTCTTAAACAAATTGAATTTAATTATCGTCCTTTATTCGAAGACAAAAACATTAACTTTATAATTGAAGTAGAACAACCTACTTTTATAAAAGCTGATCTAGATTCTTTAAAAATCATCATAAGAAACTTACTTGATAATGCGATTAAGTTTTCTCCTGAAAATGGAACTATAATTTGTAAATCTGAAGTTACTAACCAAAATGATTTGGTTAATTTAAATATAAAAGATAATGGTATTGGTATGACAGCAGAAATGGTTAAACAACTTCTCGCCTCTTCTCCTCTACTAAACAAAAAACAAAATCAGCAAGAAATAGGAACTGGACTAGGCATACAACTTTGTAAAGCTTTAACTACTAAAAACAAAGCTACTTTTCATATAGAAAGTACTATTAATATTGGAACTACAATTACTCTTGGCTTTCCTAAAACAGAAATTTAATTATGGAAAACTTAAATATACTTATTATAGAAGACGATAAAGAATTAGCACTTGAGCTCTCGGAAATATTAGAAGATTACAAGTATAATGTAGTAGCTGTTGCCAGAAATTATAAAGATGCGCTGACTAAATATTATCAATTTAATATTGACTTGGTTATCATCGATATTTTTTTAGGAGACAATCCTGAAGGAATCACTTTTGCTGAAACAATCTCTACTGTACCTAATGCAATAAAACCTTTTCTATTTTTAACCTCATCTAAAGATCAACAAATTTTTGAACGTGCAAAATTGACAAATCCTTTTCGTTATTTGTTAAAACCGTTTAATGAACTAGAATTACTATACGCCATTGAAATGGCTATTGAAAAGTTTTATGGTCAAATAAATGTTTTTGCAAGTAAGACGGAAGATACTGTGATTGCTAAGGAATACTTATTTATTAAAAAGAAAAACACTCTTAAAAAAGTAAATTTCAATAATATCATTTACATTGAAGTTGATAACAGATACTGCAATATTATTACTGAAATAGAGAATTTTATCATACAAATATCTTTAAGTAAAGTTTACGAATACCTCACCCAAAACTTCTTCAAACAAGTACATCGAAAATACATTGTAAACACAGATATGATTGAAGAAATTTCACTTTCTAAAAATTCATTGCTATTAAAGAATAATCATTTAATTTCTTTTAGCGAAAGCTATAGAGATATTATCAAAAGTTTTTCTATTCTAAAATAGAATTTTCTTCATTTTAACTTCTTCTATTTTTATGTAGTATCTGTTTTTCTGATTTCACTACATGAAATTCTCTATTCACAACATTCCTCCCATTATCGAACCAGTTTAAAAGTAATTTTATATCAGAAAACAAAAATAGCGCTACATAAGTTTTCTAAAAACTAAAACAAGTAGAGTTCAGAAACTACTATAAAAAACGGGGCGAGATCTGAAAAGCCTTATGAGTAAGAAAATTAACCTTAAAATAGTACTAATGAATATTGATAACTTAATTCTAAACTGGATAAATAATACACAATTAACATTGAACAGTCATTTTTTATCAAATGAAAACTCTTCAGAAACATCTATCACTAACGCTTTATTTCTTGGTGAAGACACTAGTGATAAAAATGCTACAGGAGAAGATATCTTTTCTAAGCCTAAAAACCTTCCAACCGCTGTTGCTAGTTTATTGAATGCTGCCCAAAAAAAAGCAGATTTTCATCCATCTACACAAACACAAGAAGTATGTGCAGAAAAATTTGATGATTATCTTCTTGAAGTTGATCAAATTCCGTTTCTTTATTTAAATGAAATTATTGAAGATGGAGGTAAATTCTATAACAAAGATTACGATGTAATTATTGATTCTGTATTGAAACTATATGGTGATGTCACTGCTGAAGATGAAGTAAAAATTACTGAGTCAATTACTGAAATGGCTAACTCTGTATTTAGTGTAAAAAAAGCAGAAAGATATAAATCCTTATTTTCTCAACCTTTAATAGATTATAAAGGGAATGATAAAGCTGATTTTTCAATTGTTTACACTTCTTTATTTATGAAACATGATAAAGACGGAAAATCTGAGCTTAGTGAACAATCATTTATTGTAAAAAAAATCAACTATAATGTTCTTTCTAGTTTAATACATACTTATGCTAAAGATTTAGCAAAATTAACCGATACAACTGTAAGTGAATGGATTAACAATTTAGACACTCCATATGATCATAACTCTTTTGAGAATTTTGGAAAATATCTTCTAAAAGCAAAAACTAAAGTTTAAATTAAAACTTTATTAAATCAATATCCATTCAAAACTAATTAGATTTTGAATGGATTCTATTTTTTAAAAGCATTATTTTTACAACTTATTTTTTGAGTTCATGAAAGTAGATATTACTAAAGTAAATCCTAAAGAAAATATAATCATAAAAGGGGCATCATTGCATAATTTAAAAGACATTGATGTTGTTATCCCTAGAAATAAACTTGTGGTTATAACCGGACTTTCTGGATCTGGTAAATCTTCATTAGCATTTGATACTTTATATGCAGAAGGACAACGACGATATGTAGAAAGTTTATCTTCTTATGCTCGACAATTCTTAGGAAAACTTAACAAACCGAAAGTCGATTATATTAAAGGAATTGCTCCTGCTATTGCAATTGAACAGAAAGTAAATTCTACCAATCCAAGATCCACAGTTGGAACTTCTACAGAAATCTACGATTATATAAAATTATTATACGCCAGAATTGGTAGAACTTTCTCTCCTATTTCTGGAAATGAAGTCAAGAAACATACGGTGACCGATGTTGTAAATCATGTAAAATCGTTAAACGAACAAACAAAACTTCTTTTAATTGCTCCAGTAGTTATACCTGAAAAGAGAACTATTGAATCTTTATTGCAGGTTTTAAAACAACAAGGTTATGCTAGAATAAAATACAATAATAAAGTTTATCGAATTGATAAATTTCCTATTGAAGATTTCAAAGGAAATAATATCGATTTAGTTGTAGACAGAGTTGTTGTTCAACATGATGAAGATTTCTACAATCGCTTAGCAGACGCTATTCAGACAGCCTTCTTTGAAGGAAAAGGATTTTGTTATGTTGAAAATTTAGAAACAGAAACTAAAACAGAATTTAGTAATAAATTTGAACTAGATGGTATTACTTTTTTAGAACCAAATACACACCTTTTCAGTTTTAATAATCCTTACGGAGCTTGTCCTACTTGTGAAGGATACGGAAATGTAATCGGTATCGATGAAGATTTGGTAATTCCTAATACAGGTCTATCGATTTACGAAGATGCAATTTTCCCATTTAAAACAGATGCTTATAAATGGTATAAGGAAAATTTAATTCTGCATGCAGATAGTTACAATATTCCAATTCACAAACCTTGGTTCGAGCTTACAGAAGAACAACAAAATTTGGTTTGGGAAGGAACAGATAAATTCATGGGAATTCATCATCTATTTAACGAATTAGAAGAAAAAAGCTATAAAATTCAGAACAGAGTTATGTTATCTCGTTATAGAGGTAAAACTAAATGTCATGAATGCGACGGAAAACGCTTAAGAAAAGAAGCAAACTATGTTAAAGTTAGTGATAAAACAATTTCAGATTTAGTAAATCTTCCATTAGACGAATTGAGCGTATTCTTTAAATCTATTACTTTAAATGAATATGAAGAGAAAATAGCAAAACGATTATTAACTGAAATTAATAATAGACTCCGATTTTTAACTGATGTTGGATTAAGTTACCTTACATTAAATCGTACATCTAATACATTATCAGGAGGAGAAAGTCAACGTATTAACTTGGCTACTTCTTTAGGAAGTTCGCTGGTTGGTTCTATGTATATTTTAGACGAGCCAAGTATTGGACTTCATCCAAAAGATACAGAACGTTTAATTAAAGTTCTAAAAAACTTACGTGATCTTGGAAATACGGTAATAGTAGTTGAACATGATGAAGACATCATGAAAGAAGCCGATTACATTATCGATATTGGACCTGAAGCTGGAACTCACGGAGGAAAAGTTGTAGCAGAAGGAACTTACGATGAACTAATAAAATCGAAAACTCTTACTGCTGAATATTTATCTGAAACCCTGGAAATTGAAGTTCCTAAACAACGAAGAAAAACTAAAAATTTCATTAAAATCTTAGGAGCTAGAGAGAATAATCTTAAAAACATAGATGTAACTTTCCCTCTAAATAACTTAACGGTAATCACCGGAGTTTCTGGTAGTGGTAAAAGTACACTTGTAAAAAAATTACTGTACCCAATTATGCAAAAGAAATTAATTGGTTATGGAGATAAAATAGGTCAGTACACAGATGTTGAAGGAAGTTATGAAAACTTAAAAC
>ERZ1740052.666-NODE-666-length-11618-cov-4.585921_pt1 | contig 11618 bp, 12 predicted proteins | sample MGYA00581750_ERZ1740052 | MGnify/ENA primary metagenome ERZ1740052 (study PRJEB43018, sample SAMN04849743) | marine metagenome | isolation source: floating plastic debris | place: Pacific Ocean | collected 2008-08-30 | study: EMG produced TPA metagenomics assembly... | reverse complement strand
GCGTGCATCGCACGGTGTATGTGAAGAAGAAGACCGTTATCACGACAGTAAATAGCTAGAGAAGTGTTAGAAGTGAAACCAGCAGTGATGTAATCATGCATAATAATTGGTACACCTAACTCCTTAGCACACTCTGCACGCTTAAGCATTTCTTCAGCAGTTCCTGCAGTTGCGTTTAGGTAGTGACCTTTAATTTCACCTGTCTCTGCTTGTGACTAGTAGATAGCCTCAGCAACGAAAAGGAAACGATCACGCCAACGCATGAATGGTTGTGAGTTTACGTTCTCATCATCCTTCGTAAAGTCAAGTCCACCACGAAGACACTCATATACAGCACGACCATAGTTCTTTGCAGAAAGACCTAGTTTAGGCTTAATAGTACATCCTAGAAGTCCACGTCCATACTTGTTTAGCTTATCACGCTCAACTTGGATTCCGTGAGGAGGTCCTACGAAAGTCTTACAGTAAGCAGGAGGAATACGTAGATCTTCAAGACGTAGAGCACGTAGAGCTTTGAATCCAAATACGTTACCTACAATTGAAGTAAATAGGTTAGTAACTGATCCTTCTTCAAATAGATCGATAGGGTAAGCTACATAACAAACGTATTGGTTATCTTCACCTGGAACTGGCTCGATATCGTAACAACGTCCTTTGTAACGATCAAGACTTGTTAGTCCATCAGTCCATACAGTTGTCCATGTACCTGTTGAAGATTCTGCAGCTACAGCAGCAGCACACTCTTCAGGTGGAACACCTGGTTGTGGAGTCATACGGAAAGCAGCTAGGATATCAGTATCCTTTACAACATAATCTGGAGTATAGTAAGTAAGACGGTAGTCTTTTACCCCAGCCTTGAATCCAGTACCTGTTTTAGTTTCTGTTTGTGGTGCCATAATAGAGTAATAGTTAATGTTTTGACTATTTTAAATTATAGAGATTTCTTCTCTATTATAAAAATAAAATAATTTGTAATTTTAATAATAATTATTTTATTTTTATAATCTATAAATTATTCTGTTCGATTATTTATATCTTTAATTTTCTATTTCAAAATCGGGGTACAAGGATTTGAACCTTGGACCTCTGCATCCCAAATGCAGCGCGCTACCAAACTGCGCTACACCCCGATAAAAGTATAACTATCTACAATATTATATCAAAATTTTCTAAAAAGAGACAAATCCTAAGAGATTTAATATGACCCTTACCTGTCGTTAATACAAATTCGAGCCATATTAATAATATCAGACTAACTTAGATAACTAGTGTATCAGGGAAAAAACGAAGAAATTCAATTAATGCTGCAGCAAGGGCACTAAAATAAAGAGTTGCAACAACAGGCGCGGTTGAAAGGTATGTTTTAAAATCAGTCACAGTCTTATCTAATAGTAAATATAAATACAAATAAGTATTTAATGGTTATTATAAACAAAATGAATCTTAGTGTCAACGATAACTCAAAGTGTGCTTCTGTGTTAATTTAAAAGATTAAAAAACTTTTAACCCGCGCCTGATTATTAGATGGCTTTTTTAAAAGCCATCTAATAATTATTAAATACTCATTTGATCTCCACGTCTATATTGCAGGTATGCAGCAAAAAATAGACCAATTAAAGTCACCGGGATTAAACCTAAAACAATACCAGATAATAGTGGTTCTACCATATTAAATATAAATTAAAAATTCATTTCAGCAAGCTGAACTTTTTCATATTGCTTCTTCTTAAGAACTAAGAAAATTTGAGCTAACATAATTGAACTTAAGAAAGCAATTAGTCCAATAATGCGAATTGGGTTTTGTAAAACTACCTCAGTTTCGCTTTGACCAAAACCACCAACGTTAGGGTTGTTTGTTAGAGCTTGACCTACTACAATTGTATCACCCACTTTTGCTGTAATTTCTGGTCCTTTTGGAATCGAAAATGTTGTCTCTTCACCATTTGTTTGGTTTACTGTAAAGAAGATTTGCTTTTTCTCTTTTCCTTTTGTTCCAGGTGCAATTGACGTAATAGTTCCTTCTACAGCTGAAGTGAAAATATTGTTGTTACTTTTTTCTCCAGTTGGGTAAACTTGCCCACGACCACGGTTTCCACCTACATAAATAGGGTATTTAATAAAGTAAATATCTTTTGAAGTTTTTGGGTTAGGTGATAAAACAGGGAATGTAATTTCCTGGTTTTTATCTCCTTCAACCGGTCCAATTACTAAAATATTTTTTTGTGATTCGCTGTATGGTTGGAATGCTAAACCATTCATTTTTTCCTTAATTTCTGAAGGAATTTTATCTACTGGAGCTAATTCAAATCCTTGTGGAAGAACTAATACTGCTCCAACATTTAGACCACCTTTCTTACCATTCCCTAAAACTTGCTTTAAGTTTGTATCATAAGGAATTTTTACGACTGCTTCAAAAACTTGGTCTGGAAAAACTTCATGTGGAACTTCAATATCAACTGGTTTTTTCGCTAAGTGACAGTTTGCACATACAATACGGCCAGTTGCTTCTCGAGGCTCTTTATACCCTTGTTGTGCAAAAACAGGATATGCTGAAGATGTTGAAGAAAGTGTTCCTCCTAGAAAAAGTGCTAAGAAAAATACTTTAATTTTATTTGTATTCTTATTAGAAAAAAGTAAATTTAACATGAGTTTAAAAAATTCAATTTTCGAACTTTGGTTCAATTTTATGATATGAAAAAAGTTTATAAAAAGCAAGTAAATCCAGTTGTTGGTTCCTCAAAATACAATTTTAGTATTGACGAATAAAACTATTTATGAGAGAATAATAATAGAGATTAGAGGAAAGGTGGCAGAGCGGTTCAATGCACCGGTTTTGAAAACCGGCATAGGTGACTATCGAGGGTTCGAATCCCTCCCTTTCCGTTTTGGTGTTATACATTTAAAAATACATATATATATAAATAGAAATCAATTAATTTAGTATAAAACATGTTTTCGGAGAAAGAGGGATTCGAACCCTCGGTATGAGAATAGTTCATACACTCGATTAGCAATCGAGCTCTTTCAGCCACTCAGACATTTCTCCGCTTTACCTGGCAAATTATATAACAATTCTCATGAATAAGGAAAAATTATCTTTTCTTTTTAACAATATATCTTAAATATTATATTGTTAAAAAGAAAAGGTGATTAATTTTAGACAAAAAAAATCTAGCAATACCCGTTTATAAAAAACACTAATCGATATTTTTTCTTTTTGGGTTTCTTGCTGGATCACTTGATAAGAATCCAAAAACGAAAAGAGAAATGAAGAAAATTACAACAGTATAAACAAAGATCTTTAAAGTTAGCATAAAAATAAAAATAGCAAATATGCCTTTGTTTACAAAAATTTGTTTTTGTAAAAGCAAACATTAAAAAAGAGATTTATATAAATCTCTTTTTATAGTGAAGACCCTAATCCAACATAAGATCCATAAAAGAAAATACTTACTAATCCAAGGGCTGCCATTCCAGCAACTGTTCCTACTACCCATAGAGGAATACGTCCCGTTGTTCCTGTGTTTGTCATAAAAAATTTAAAAAATTAATAGACTTTTTACTACATATTTAAAAATTAAATAGTAGTAAAAAATACAACAATTTTAGTTAAAGAAGTAACTAGAAAATAGAATTCCTAGAACGAAAATACATAGTAGTCCCCAATATAGACTTGTTCTGTTTAACTCAACTGTTTGCTTGTTTGGGTTTGGTCCTGACATAATATTTTTTCAGTTTAAATAAAATATTTATATTAACGTTGAATGAACTGCATAGCAGTAATAGATCCGATAAAGAAAACAGTTGGAACCGCTAATGCGTGAACTGCTAACCAACGAACTGTAAAAATAGGGTATGTAATTGTTTTATTTGTAGCCATAGTAAAAAGGTTTTTTCCTATTTTAATTATTAATTCTTAATTTTAGTTTTATATTTACACTAAATAATTAAACTAAACTTTCTACTTGTTCAACTGCATCGAAACGATCTGTTAATAAAGGTGTTTCTTGACGTGTTGATGAGAAATACTCATTTGGACGTGGTGTTCCAAAAACATCATAAGCTAATCCTGTACTAACAAAAAGCCAACCAGCAATGAAAAGAGAAGGAATAGTAACACTATGGATAACCCAGTAACGAATACTAGTTACAATGTCACTAAATGGACGTTCTCCTGTAGATCCAGCCATAACGAAAATCCTCCGTAGATTGATTTTCTTTTTATTATATTTGAATTTATATTGAAAAGCTACTTTTTTACAAAAATCTTTTTATCGAAAAATATAAAATTTTTATAACTTTTTAATTGTATTTTTACAAATAATTTTTCTATAGCCTTTTATCGGACTTGAACCGATGACCTACGGATTACAAATCCGTTGCTCTACCAACTGAGCTAAAAAGGCAACTTATATTTTTTTAACTAAATTAATTTTATCTTTAATCAAGGAAAAAATCAAGAAAAGTTTTAATATTTCAAAAAATTCGCTAAATTAGAGCAACTTTTTGAAATATTGGTTAAATAGGCTATTTATTCAAATAAAAAAAAATTCATTAAATATAAGGAAATAACAACCCAGTTTAAACAAAATAATAAACGTTCGGTGTAACTAGATCCCCTACCATAAAATTTAGATTGAATTTAAAATTACTCCCGGGATATTGGCTAAAAAATAAAAAAGACACACTAACTAAAAACCAAATAAAAACAAGTTCTTTCATTAATTTATCTTTATTTGCGGAGTTTTTAACATTACTAAAGTTTATAAAATAAGTAAATTTTTCCGTTAATTATAAAATTATAACTAAATGGAAAATTTACTTATTTTAGTTGTTAATTTATGCAGCAGCTGTATAAATATCTATATATTCTTTTAAACCTTCTTTTAGAGCAGTTTCAGCTTCGTCTGAAATTGCTTTAGTTGTAGTAATAGATTCTTCTAGTTGTGGTTTATTTGTTGTAACATACTCAAAAAGTCCATCAAGGAAAGGTCGTACATTTTCTACAGGGATTGTGTCTAGGTAACCATTAATTCCTGAGTAAATAAATACAACTTGCTTAGTTACAGAATAAGGAGCTGATTGAGGCTGCTTTAGCATCTCACGAAGACGTTGTCCACGTGCTAATTGTGCTTGTGTTGCTTTATCTAGATCTGAAGCAAATTGTGCGAATGCTTCTAGTTCAGCAAACTGAGCTAATTCAAGTTTTAGTTTTCCAGCTACTTTTTTCATAGCCTTAACTTGCGCAGCTGATCCTACACGTGATACTGAGATACCAACGTTAATTGCTGGACGAACACCTGAGTTAAATAGGTCTCCTGAAAGGAAAATCTGTCCATCAGTAATTGAAATTACATTTGTAGGAATATATGCTGAAACGTCACCAGCTTGTGTTTCAATAATTGGAAGGGCTGTCATGCTTCCTTCTCCTAATTGGTTATTTAGCTTTGCAGCTCTTTCAAGAAGGCGAGAGTGAAGGTAGAAAACATCTCCAGGGTATGCTTCACGTCCTGGTGGACGACGAAGAAGAAGTGACATTTGACGGTATGCTGCTGCTTGCTTTGATAGGTCATCATAGATTACTAATGTATGACGTCCAGTGTACATAAAGTACTCAGCAAGTGCTGCTCCTGTATAAGGAGCTAAGTATTGAAGCGGTGCTGGAGCATCAGCATTTTCTGCAACAATAATTGTGTAATCCATTGCACCATTTTCTTCTAAAGTACCAACAATTTGAGCTACTGAAGAAGCTTTTTGACCAATAGCTACGTAAACACAAATAACACCTGTGTCTTTTTGGTTAAGGATTGTATCAATAGCTACTGCTGTCTTACCAGTTTGACGATCACCAATAATAAGTTCACGTTGCCCACGTCCAATTGGAATCATTGCATCAATTGAAACGATCCCCGTTTGCATTGGTTCATATACTGAACGACGAGCAATAATACCAGGAGCCATTGATTCAATTAAGCGACTTTCTGTACTTGGAACGTCACCTTTTCCATCAATTGGTTGTGCTAGTGCATTTACAATACGTCCAAGGAAGTTTTCACCTACTGGGATTTGTGCAATTTTTCCAGTTCCTTTTACTGAGCTACCTTCTTGAATTGCTAGACCTTCACTCATAAGAACCGCACCAACGTTGTCAGCTTCTAAGTTTAAAGCGATTCCAATTGAACCGTCTTCGAACTCTAGAAGTTCACCAGCCATAACTTTGTTTAATCCATAAATTCTTGCAATACCATCACCTACTTGCAGAACTGTTCCGATTGTAACAGTTTGAACTTCTTGGTTGTATTGTTCAATTTGTTTACGGATAATACTACTAATCTCTTCAGGTCGGATATTTGCCATATATGCTTTTTTTCACTATTTTTCAAATATACGTATCACATAAAATTTAAAATGGTTTTTTTTAATAAATATTTCTAAAAAAAAAAATCGCATTTTACGAATACGTTTTTATGAACCATTTCTTTTTTTGATAGAATTTTAGTTTCCTAAATTAAAAATATTTCTATCGATAATTTTTTGTTGAAGATTACCTTCTAGAGCCTTAGTTAATTGTTTCTTTGCTTCTTCAATTGCTAAGGTACTAATTTGGTAAGTTAGACTATTAATACTTTTTTCTTTTTCAAGTTGAAAAGTTGCAGCTTGTGCTGCGCTTAAATAATCTTTCTCTTTTTGTAATCCTGCTTCAATTTGTTTTTTAAGTACTTCTGCAGACTCTAAACTTTTTGCTTCAATTTCCGCAATTGTCTCTTTTGATTCTGCTAAACGTAAATTAGCATTTTCCAGAACTTGTTTTGCTTCAAGGAATTTTTTATCAGCATTTGTTAAGACATCTTCGATGTTTGATCTTCTTTGCTCAAGCGTTGAAGAAAGAAAATTACCACCTGCAGAAACAACAAAACTTACAACAACTGCTAAATTAAGCAGGTTTGTTTCAAAAATATTTGTGTTTATGCCAAAACCAGCAACCATAAGTTCAGTAATTAAATATTTATACGCAAAATTAAAATTTTATTTTGCTAAGATTCTAAATAAAATACCCAAAAAAGGTTTTCTGGGTATTTTATTTCTTCCCTTTTTGAAAAGGGGCGCTTTTAGGGCATATAGAACCTAAGAGAATTAACGAAAATCTCTTTGAAATTTATGATACAAATGGGTTTGCGAAAAGAAGAGCTAGAGCAACTACAAGACCGTAAATTGTTAGCGATTCCATGAATGCGAAACTAAGAATTAATGTTCCACGGATTTTTCCTTCAGCCTCTGGTTGACGAGCGATTCCTTCATCAGCACGACTTGCTGCGTTCCCTTGTCCAACACCAGAACCTACTGCACCGATACCAACTGCAAGACCTGCTGAAAGAACTGAAGCTGCAGAAACTAATTGACTCATAAAACTTCCTCCAAAAACGTATTTTGTGAAAAACTATAGTGAACCTACCAACTTCTTTAGGTTTTTTATTTTAAATTTAGTACTGAGAAAAATTATTTTTAGTGACCTTCAAGACTTTCACCAATGTATACTCCAGCAAGTGTTGCAAATACTAATGCTTGAATAGCACTTGTAAAAAGTCCTAGAATCATCATTGGAATTGGAACAACTAATGGAACAAGTAATACAAGAACACCAACAACTAACTCATCAGCGAGAATATTTCCAAATAGACGGAAAGATAAAGATAATGGTTTTGTAAAGTCTTCTAAAATGTTTATTGGTAGAAGAATTGTCGTTGGTTCTAGGAAACGGCAAAAATAGCTTAGACCTTATTTCATTAAACCAGCATAGAAATAACAAATTGATGTTAATAAAGCTAAAGCTGCTGTTGTATTAATATCATTCGTCGGAGCTCCTAGCTCACCTTCTGGAAGTTCAATTACCTTCCAAGGTAATAGCGCACCGGACCAGTTTGATACGAAAACGAAAAGAAAAACAGCTCCAATGAATCCAACCCACTCTTCGTAGTCTTCTTCAATTTGCGTTTTTGTCAAATCTTGAATAAACTCAAAAACGTATTCAGCTAAATTTTGTCGTGACTGAAATGGAAAAGTTTCTAATTGTGCTGTAGTAATAAGTGTAAATGCACAAATTACAAATAGAACAAACCATGAAACAATAAGAACTTGTCCATGAAGTCGAAAATCTCCAATTTGCCAGTATAAATGTGCTCCTACCTCAACTGCTGACAACGTTGAAAATAGGTTTCCTTGCGGGATAAAGTTTGTTAAACTCATAAACATTACAGATATTTTATGTTTTTTTGAACTCTCAAGTTAATACCTAAAATATTTTACTGTATTTCAAAAGAAAAATGCTAGACGTAAAAAAACATTTATTACCTGAAATAAGAATATTTTTTCTATAATATAATTCAAAAGCGATACCCAGATTCGAACTGGGGAATAAAGGATTTGCAATCCTCTGCCTTACCACTTGGCGATACCGCTATCAATACATAGTATACCTTAAAAATCTTAATCACTGAAAAATTTTTTAATTCTTAATGAACCAATTCCCTTTTAGTTTAACACAATTTACAATTCTTCAAACTATTGTTCGAGCAGGGAGTTTTTCGGCAGCCGCAGAGATTTTATATATTTCACAACCTGCCGTTACTTTACAGATGAAAAATCTAGAAAAACAAGTAAATAATAAACTTTTTTTAAAGCGAGGAAAACAAATTGAATTAACAGAAGGTGGTTATTTACTTTTACGCTATAGTCAAAAGATTTTATTACTCTGTGAAGAAACTTGCCAAGCTTTACAAGATTTAAAAAATAGCCAAATTGGTTATTTAACTTTGGGCGCTAGTCAAACAACTGGGACATATTTAATGCCATTGCTAATTCAGTCTTTTCGAAAGGAATATAACCATGTGAAAATTCAACTTCATGTTGATTCAACACGGCATATTTGCTGGAATGTTGCTAAAGGTATTATTGATTTAGCCTTAGTTAGCGGAGAAGTTCCTTTTGATTTACGTTCATATCTTCATTTGACGGATTATGCTGATGAAGAATTAGCCTTAATAGCTTCGCCAGAACATTTTTTATTTCAAACTGGAAAAAAAGCATCAATTACAAAAAATGAATTATACAATTTAAAATTTATTTTTTTAGAGCCGCATTCTACTGTTCGAAAAGTACTTGAGTGCACATTAGAATTTCATATGATTTCAATACAAAAACTAAAAATTGAAATGGAGCTTAGTTCAATTGAGGCAATTAAAAGTGCCGTTGAATCCAATTTAGGTGTTGCTTTTTTATCGTCAGTTGCCATTCAAAAAGAACTTGAACTAAAAACTTTAGTTCAATTAAACATTGAAGATGTTACTTTAAGCCGAACTATTTCAATTGTTATGAATGCACGACGTTATCGGTCGAAAGCAACTAAATTGTTTCGTTCAAAAACTCTTGCCTCTTTTTATCACCCATGTTTGAAGCTAAATACGAAAGCAATACTTTAATTTCATCATAAAATTAAAGTATTGAAAACGGTATTAAATCTTTCTTGAATAATATTCAATTACACGCATTTCGTTTAATTGGAATGGAAGAGATGAAATATCAGCTTTTTTTGTAACTGTAATTAATAATTTCTTAAAATCTACATCTAAATGATTACAAGCTGGGAAACTTCTTGCTACTGGTAGTTCTGTTTTTGCTAATTGCTTAAAAATGATTTTATCATCAATTCGGCATTGAAAGCTTGGAATATTAACAACTTTTTGATTTACTTCAATATGACCATGACTTACTAATTGTCGTGCTTGGCTTACGGTTGATGTAACTCCTGCTCTAAAAATAATATTATCCAGGCGCATTTCTAAGAATTGAATAAGCGCTTTACCAGTTGGGTTTTTTGAAGCTTTTGCTTTTTTCATATAACGAATAAGCTGTTTTTCTGTTACACCATAATAAACACGCAGTTTTTGTTTTTCTTTTAAACGGTAACCATATTCTGAAAGTTTTTTAGGTTTGCCTGTTTGGGGATCAACAAATGCTGAACGAATTGATACTTTTTCTGTTAATCCTGGAATATCCCCAAGGCGTCGAATACGTTTTAGTTTAGGTTCAATAGCTCTAACCATAAAATAAAAATAATAAATAAATATTGAAAGTATATTTCCCACACATTTTTGCGTTTTAGATTCGACAAAAATTGGAAATATACTTTTTTGTAAAATATAAAAAGAATCAGCAAAAAAAATTAATTAGCAAAAGTTGTATTTTCAACAACCTGGTCAACAAGCCCATAACTGCGCGCTTCTTTTGCAGACATAAATTTATCTCGGTCCATATCTAAAGCAACTTGATTTAAAGATTGGCCTGTTTGCTGAGCATAAATTAATCCAATTGTTTTTCGGATTCGTAAAACTTCTTTTGCTTCAACTTGAATTTCTGAAGCTTGACCTTGCGCTCCTCCCATTGGTTGGTGAATCATAACACGAGAATGTGGTAATGCAACTCGTTGTCCTTTTTGACCACCTGCAAGAATAAATGAAGCCATCGAAGCTGCTAAACCGACACAAATTGTCGTTACTTGAGTTGAAATATGGTTCATTGTATCATAAATCGCTAAACCACACGTAACAGACCCACCTGGAGAGTTAATGTACATGAAAATTACTTTTGCTTCATCTTCAGAATGAAGATATAACATAATTCCCACAAGTTGATTAGCAATTTCATCATCAATATCTTGCCCTAAAAAAAGAATACGCTCTCTATAAAGACGGTTATAAATATCCACCCATTGCGCACTTGGATCTCCAGGTAAACGATATGGGACTTTTGGGATTCCAATAGGCATAAAAATTTTTTAAAGTGATGAGACTAAAATAATGGTTTTTCTTTAGTATAGTATATCAGAAACATATCTTCATATGACAAAAAAATAATACTAGTTTTGTTTGGTTTAAGTAATTTAATACTCAAACCAAGCAAAACTAGTATTATTTTTTATACGAAACCAAAAACTTGGCGGAATGTTTCTTGAACTTTGTACCCTGAATCAATAGATTCTAATGGATCCTTTCTTAAGCGGTGACGTAGACATAATGAGATTACAGTATAGATATCTTTTGGAGTAACTTCATCACGTTTGTCAAATGCTGTTAATGCTAAAGCAGCTCTATTTGTTACAATATCACCACGTAGACCATCAACATCTAATTCTGAGCAGATCTGTGAAATCTTGATTTTTAGATCATTATCAATTGATACATTCTTTAAATTTGTACGACCATAGTCTAATTTATCAGTTAGACTTTGTTGGACATCTTTAAACATATCTTTGAAAGCTTGAGGATCACTATCAAATTCAGCACGTTGCTCTACAATTTTAACGCGTAATTCAGGCTCTTTTACTGTCCCAATTTTGGCATGCATTCCAAAACGGTCTAATAATTGTGGACGTAATTCCCCTTCTTCTGGGTTTCCAGAACCTACCAGGATAAATCGAGCTGGATGACAAATAGAAATACCTTCTCGTTCAACAGTATTCCAACCTGAGGCTGCCGAATCTAGTAATACATCAACTAAATGATCATCTAATAGATTAACTTCATCAACGTATAAAATACCACGGTTAGCTTTAGCTAATAAGC